>Ga0074075_16395_pt1 | contig 59752 bp, 56 predicted proteins | sample YNPg_E_FD_63712 | JGI IMG/M metagenome (GOLD analysis project Ga0074075, IMG submission 63712) | Hot spring microbial communities from Beowulf Spring, Yellowstone National Park, Wyoming, USA - YNP_Beowulf Spring_E v2 (version 2) | ecosystem: Environmental > Aquatic > Thermal springs > Hot (42-90C)... | reverse complement strand
AACTAGCAAAAGCTCGTGGAGCGTTTCCGCTTTTTGAGAAATCGGATTACGCAAAGGCAAAGTCTTCCTTCGAAGGCTTTTACCACAGAGAGTGGTGGCACGAGGATTGGGAAGCTCTTTCAAAAGAGATAGCGCAAAACGGTGTGAGGAATTCGCACACAATGACAGTCGCGCCAACGGGAAGCATATCGATGATCGCCGAAGTTTCTTCGGGTTTAGAGCCGCAGTTTGCTCTGGTTTTCGAAAAACACGTCACCGTCGGCAAGTTTTACTATGTCGATCCAGAGTTTGAAAGAAGAATCGAAGAGCTTGGGTTGGACAAACAAGCGGTGATTGAAGAAGTTGCGAAGAATGGAGGTTCGGTGCAGGGGCTGAACCTTCCTGAAGATTTAAGAAGGGTTTTTGTGGTCGCTTACGACATCCCTTGGTGGGACCATGTAAGGGCGCAGTACGAAGTGCAAAAGTGGGTGAGCGCAGCGGTGAGCAAAACCATAAACATGCCTTCATGGGTGACGCCAGACGACGTGCTTTCCGCTTACGTTTTTGCTCACAGGCTTGGGTTAAAGGGCATAACGGTTTACCGGGATTCGTCAAAGGGCGAACAGGTTCTCAAAACGCCCGCGCAAAGAGGTGAAGGCTACATCGCACCGGTGAGCAACAAAACGCTTGAGCTTCTTCGTGAAAAAGGCGTCGAGCTTAAACGAGTAAAGGGGAAAGTCGAAAAGAGGATTCCAATAATCGTCACAGAAGAAGAGAAGATGGTTTTCTCAAGGTGTCCTGTTTGCGGTAGTGTGAATCTTGCGGCGCAAGAAGCGTGTACTAAGTGCTTGGACTGCGGCTGGTCAACGTGTGTTATCGCGTAAATTGTGATCAAGTGCATAAATATCCTGACACAACCCCACAGTTATGGTTAAATATGAACTGTGTTTATTAGTGTAGGGTGCGTTTTTTGGCAAAGTGCAAAAAGTGTGGCTCTAGCGTTTACTCACCTGTAAAGGTTTGGAGACTTGGCTCAAGTAGCGTTGGGCTTTACGTTTGTCCTGTTTGTTCGTACAGGTTTAAAGCGGCGTTTCACATCGCTTAGATCCGCAGTCAAACGCAAAACGTTGTGTGTTAAAGCGCGAGGTCTTCAGCTTTCTCCTATTAATTTGACACAGCCTTTTATCGAAAATATTAATACAAAAAGTTCAGTATAAATTCGCGAGGTATACTGATGGGCATCGCGCTCGCTTATTTTGGTAGCGTTTGTGATGTTCGCATTGACCTCTGCGGTTACACACATCCCTGATCCTACTCCGAATGAGCAAGTAATATATGTTGCCAAACACGATAAAAACTCTTTTGAAACTGCTGACTACGGCTTCGACCCCTACGTAACCATAAGCGCACCTCATAATCGCGGTCAGTGGATGAGACAATGGTAAAGTGTTAACCTCATCTACGTTTGAGTGGTTGTGGGTTGACGCCTATACTAGGCGGCCAACTAAAATTAGTTCACCACCAACTGGTAATGCACTCAGGTTTCTACGCTTAAAAGAAGGTGCTTGGATAACCCCTTGATCTTTCCGAATAAGGGTGCGCGGGAGCGAGTTTACAAAACCCCGTGCACTAGCATTTGGATAGGAGCTCTGTTGATGATTCAGGGTTACCTTAAGAATGTAGCAAGGGTGTTCTACAACAACATCAACCCAAAAAAAGCGCTATTCACACTTATCACAGACTTTCTAGGAACTTTTCATGTAACGCTAAACTGAGTGAGATTCATATAAGGTGCTGAGGACAGGATTAAAAATCAATCAAAATTTTTAAAGCGCGATTCAAATATAATGTAGTGGATGACTCTTTAAACAAAGTAGCATACAAGGAGCCTTAAGTAGTGGCTTTTAAAATGTTAAATTCTTAATGGGTAAAGGCTCTGACCTGGAAACCTAACCGAAAAGAGCGACACAAAAAGCGCGTCCAATACCGCGTAAATCACAACCGCTATCACCGCAATTCCGAACGCACCAAGCCAACCAGTTCCAAATATTCCTTTGTAAACCGCAAGCCATGCGAGAAAAGCAAGAAAGAGCGCCAAAACTGTGGCGCTTGCGCCAACCACCACGCCCAAAAAGAAAGAGGATATCGCTAAAACTATTGCGAACACAATAGGGCCGATGAGCGTCGCAAGCATCGCTTGTGCAAAACCCGATTTTCCGCCTGTGACAAGTTTTGCCGCAAAATAAACCGGAATGGAAACAATAATCCACAGTATGATAAGCCCGATCAAAGCGGCCAAGCTAGCCAACCCAAACGTGATCAAAACGTGCATACAATAACTACTATCCGATAGCTCATTAATCTTACCACAAACTCGAAAGGTTAATGAGTGGGACGGCTTTATGCTTCACGATGGACTACCCAAAGTTTGAAGTGATAGGTGTCACAGGCCTTCCTGAATTTAAAGCGGGTGACAATTTAGGCGAAGAGATTTTGAAGGCTCTCACAAGGATGAATGTTCCGATTGAAAACGGTGATGTGCTCGTCGTATCACAAAAGGTGGTTTCAAAGGTTGAAGGAATGACGGTCGATTTGACTCGTGTTGTGCCTTCTCAAAGGGCGTTGGAAATCGCAAAAGTTTGTGGCAAAGACCCACGTTTTGTCGAGCTCGTGCTTCAGGAGTCTCAAAGCGTGGAGTATGTGGCACCTGGCCATCTTATAGTCACAACAAAACACGGTATAACGTGCGCAAACGCGGGAATTGACGTGTCGAACGTTGACGGAACGCAGAACACCGTGCTCTTATTGCCCAAAGACCCAGACCTTTCCGCAAAAAAGCTCAAGGAGTACATCAAAAACAAAACGGGTAAAAACGTCGCGGTTATAATTTCGGACACTCATGGTAGGACACTCAGGGAAGGTCAGATTAATGTGGCAATAGGTTTGAGTGGGCTTAACCCGTTCAGAGACTACAGAGGAAAAGCGGATATGAAAGGATACGTTCTTCGTGTAAAACTCATTGCGGTTGCGGACGAAATTGCGAGCGCGGCCGAACTCGTGATAGGTCAAGCCACAGAAAAAATTCCTGTCGCGCTCATCAAAGGATTAAACGTGGTGGAAGAAGGAGAGTACTCGGCCAAAACGCTCAACATGCCAAAAGAGCGTTGGTTCTTTAAGCCACAAAACAAGTTTAATTAAGCGATGCTACAGCGATAACTAGAGCGTTTCGAAATCTGCTCTGTAAATCTTCCAAAAACTAAATTACGTCGTTTCTAATCATTTAGCTATTTTGGGCTTTTGTCGACTGTTTTACGCTCATAAGACGTCTGGACGATTTCCGCACTTCATCTGAAATGCCAAAAAGAGTGAAACGCTTAAAGCAATCGCAGTCGTGGGCAAAGATGTGTCCAAATCGTATCGCGCGGTTTTGTTCGACTTCGATGACACAATTTCTGATTCGTCCGCAGGGAAAAGAGCCGCGCTTATAAGAGTGGCACACATCTTAAAAAGGGACACACAAACCGCTTTGGGGCTAGAAAAAATTGTCGAAGAGCTCTACATAATTGAAGAAGAGATGAATGCGAGCACAAGTTACGACAGGACAAAATGGTGGCCTGAAGCTGGTAAAAGACTTGGTTTTGATGTAGATTCCGCTACCTCATTACGCGCAACAATTGGGTATTGGACGACTTTTACAAGGCACCAAAAACCCTTTCCCGACGCGATCAAGGTGCTCTCAGAGCTCAAAAAAAGAGGGTATTCGCTAGGCATGGTCACAGACACAGATGGCCAAGCGGGAATTAAACGCTGGAGGGTTTGCTCATCACCTCTTTTTGATTATTTCGAAGTGGTTGTGGTGGCTGGAGACGATACAAGGCGCACCAAACCAGATCCAAAAGCCTTTGTGTTTTGTGCGCAAAAACTTGATGTTAATCCTAGTGAAGCGCTCTTCGTTGGAGACAAGCCTTACACCGACATTAAAGGAGCAAAGAACGCAGGAATGGACGCAGCTCTTGTGAATAGAAGGGGATGGAGCAAAATCGAAGGCGCGGATTACATTGTGAACTCGCTTTCAGAAATTTTGAAGATCTTAAACGGGTTCTGAGCTACGTGGTCTTTAATAGGGTTCTGAGCTCTGAGGATTCACCGGCCTAGGGCCTCTCGTGAATTCATTGAGGCCTTCATCAACCTCCTCCCTTGTCAGGGCGAACCCGCTCCAAGCCTTCATAAGCTCTTCAAAGAGCTTTGCACTTGGAGAAAGCCCCTCCATCTGAAGGTATAGGTTTATCGCGGCGTTAAGTTGCGTATTTATCCTCAACCCGCACGAACACCCGCGGTGCGCGGATGGCTGTGGACAGCTTCTGTAACCCTGTAGAACCTAGCTTAATGCAGGAAGCTCCACCTTATAAGACGCTCACACAATTTATAAAGTTTAATGAAGTAAGATCTTCATTTTTGCGTTGACTGTTTTTTGTAGTTTCTCAAGTAAACCGTAAGGGGGTGCCTTGCGAACTCGTGGCAGTAGCCCTCGATTGGACAAAGTCTACTAAGTTTTACGTTGTCGCAGTTTGGAGGGGTGTACTCGATTCTCCCCCCTGTTTCCCCGTAAACGTGGCTCACTTGGTAGTTTGCTATATTCGAATTAAAGTTAGACGCGTGAGAAAGCACTTCGAGCACGCTTTCTTTTGGTGCGCCGATTGCGCGCATAAAAGACGCAAAAAGAAACGAATCAAAATGGCCAACTTCGCCTCCGGCCTTAACCTTTTTGATGTAAGAAGTGATACAAGGAGGAAAGAGAGACTCGATCACCCCCACTTCTTCTATTTCGGGAAGACCGCTTGACTTCAAATACTCCTTTGCGATCATGTCCACTTGCGCCAAATAGTCGGGTGTCTCGGCTTTTCCCGAAAGCTCCCACTTTTTGCGAAAGATAGAGACGAGTTGCTGTTGCACAAAATCCGAAAGAAGTGTTACAAGTTGCGCACCGCTTAGCCTTATCACACCACGCTCTAGTGGCAAATTCGTGAGTTTTGTCTTGGGATTGCCCTCAAGCTCGGATACTACTCTTAAGTATTCCGAAAGCGGTATCTCCACCACGACTCTTCCTTTTACGTTTTGTGTTCTTTTTGTTTTGAAGCCAACGCTTTCCAATAGTGTGTCCAACACCTCTTGAGAAAGATTTTTCGCTTTTATTCTTTGGGCTAACTGAGAAAAGTATTTTCTTGCGAGTGTTTCTCTTGCGCCGTTTGACAGTGAGTTTGAAACAAGATAGCGTGTGAAAACCAAGTACGATGCGACTTCAAACTCCCAATCGCTAAGCCTATCCTGAAAAATAGCTTTTTCCGCTTTGACAACCCCTAACATAACCCTTATTTTTTGAAGAACAACAGGGTGGTTTGCGTAGAAATCGAGCTTTTGCTCCATGTCGAGCGACTTTGCGACTTCTAGTCCCCACTTTGAAAACGGAAACTCTCTTGCAAGTGTCGGTGTGTCCGATTTTTGTGACAATTCCAATTTTCGTAATACGCAAAAGCGTCAAAAAAGCGTTAGGGATCATAAAGCTCATAAAGCTTTGAAAAGCGAACGCGCTTTCTTTTCACACGCCTTTTTTCAAGTATTGAAAGAACGAGTAGCTTGAGTAAAACTTTGCTCGACTTTCCAAAAAGCTCAACGCAAATCTTTGTGACATAGCTTGTGAATTCGCGATTGTTTCTCGGTTTGTTCATTCTGACGAATCCAAATATGAGCTCGGTCACAGGCTCTCCCACGATTTCTTTAAGAGAATCCCTGACATCTTCGATAAACTCAGCGTTTGTCAGTTTGTTCATACTGTCGTTTAAAATTGCTCGGATATGAACTTTAAGTAGGTAAAATCTAAATGATATCTTCAATTTCAACTTAAAAGAGTTATATAAAGCACGATTTGTAGGGAATTGCGCGAAAACAAGTATTCCAAAACCCAATTAAACACGTTTGTTTTTTCATTTTCATGTCACAAAAAATCGAAGCCAAAACTGGAGGTCATCTTTTTTAAATCTTTTAAATCTTAGAGGCGTTGAGTTCGTTTTCGGAACAACTGGTGCGGGAATGGCCGACATTCAGGACGCGATGGTCGTGGTAAAACCCCCAAAGTGGATTCAGGGTTTGCACGAGTTTGTTTCGGTTGCAGCGGCAACTGGTTACGCGCTTGCGTCTCAGAAAGTCGGCGTGGCGCTTATCGACCGCGTGGTTGGCACGCAGAACGCGGTCGGCGCTTTTTACGGCGCGTACATGAACATGGCGCCAATCGTGGTTTTCGCATCCGAAAACGTTCCTGGGGTTTCAATTCCAACGGGTGAGCCCGAATACCACTACTACACCGAGCTATCGCATTTCGTTCGCCCTTGGATTAAGTGGAGAAGCAAGCTTGAATCGCTTGAAACACTCGCTTGTGATTTGGACAAAGCGTTTTACTCGGCGCAGAGCGAACCTCCCTCACCTGTTTTTGTGAGCTTAAGACAAGACCTCATGGCAAAGCCGCTTGACGCAAAAATCGAAGTGGCAAGAAGAGACCTTCCACCACACGCCCCAAGGCTACCAGATGACGGCACATTAAGAAAAATCGCAGACGAAATTTTGTCGAGTTCACACCCTTTCATTCTTGCTTCTCACGCAGGACGAAAGGCTGAGGCGGTTCACGCTCTCTTGGATTTCGCGCACACCTTTGGGATACCAGTAATCGAAAGGAGAGTGTTTTTGAATTACCCTATGAACGACCAGCTACACTTGGGGTTTACCAACTCAATTCGCCCTGAAGTGCCAAAAGAGTGCGATCTCTTGCTTACACTTGAAGTGGGCGTTCTTCCCCCTCAAACCTTTGAGCAACAAGTGATCGACTTTTCAACCGATTCTTTGCACGTGCAAGACGTTTACGAAGGAGGGGATTACGGCTCAACGCTTTACGGCGCAAAAATAAGGTGTGTGTGCGACGTCTCACCCACACTGAAAAAGCTTGCAAAGCTTGGCAAAGAAGTGGTCAAAGGCGCGGACCTTTCGGTGATCACAGAAAGAAGCGCCAAAGTGGAGCAGTTACACCGTGAGCTTTATGAAGAGTGGAGAAACAAAGCAAGACAGAGCTATGAAGAAGAAAGGCTTGATGGTTGGTCGATAGGCTATGTTTTGAACAAGTTTTGGAACGGAGAAACCACTTGGGTGAACGCGGCGATCACTTTGCGTGATGCGCTTTTGAGAAGCATTGAGCTTAACACACCGGGAACTTACTTTGGAAACCCAAGCGGCCACTTGGGTTTGTGTATCGGAATGGCTTATGGCGTGGCGCTTGCCCACAGAGAGTACACTGATGTCAAGGATATGGGAGGGTACAAACTGGGGAAAATATCGCCCGCTAGACACGCTGTTGTGTGCACCACGGGGGATGGCGATGCAATCTTCGGAAACCTTCCTTCCGCTCTTTGGACTTGCGCGCACTACGGAATCGGCGTGGTTTACGTGGTTCTCAACAACGCGTGCTGGGGAATCGAGTGGGCACCGATTGAACGCTCGACGCAACACTGGGCAAAAAACGCTGGTGACTTCGAGTTTTTAGACTTGGATAATCCGAGAATCGACTTTTCAAAAATTGGCGAGTCGATGGGGGTGCGCTCATACAGGGTGAGCGATGTATCGCAGTTTGAGCGTGCGTTTTCTCAAGCTCTAGAAGGTGCAAGAAACGACCGTCCTTCGCTAATCGAAGTTGTTCTTCCGAAATTCACAGGAGAAAAGCCTTCGGTAGTTCCGTAAGCCTCGGGCGGGGTTTGAACCCGCGACCTCCTCCTTACCATGGAGGCGCTCTACCAGGCTGAGCTACCGAGGCGCGATTTTCTACACGCTTTGCCACTTATTAAGCTTTTAGAAATCACGAGCGCTTTGAATCACGAATTCAAAATCCGTGTTTTCTTGCACCACGTTCGCAATCCTGTCAAGCTCTTTGTCCCAAATCTCCCAAGATGATGGTTGAGGCTGCTCAAACCCTAGAAAGCGCTTTGCGATTGCAGAGCGAACTTCACCACTTTCAAAAATTCCGTGGACGCTTGTGCCTATCACGTTTTGAGTTGCACACCCTTCTTCCACTTTTTCACCAGCGGCCGTTTTTATCACGAAAAGGGGTTTTGCGCCTAACCTCTTAGGCTCGCCCATTCTGATTTCATATCCTTTAAAAACACTTTTTGGAAATAGCGGGTGATTGCTTTCTAAAACTTCCACCCTTTCAAGGATTTTGTGAAACCTTTTAAAAACCGTGACCACTGGTAAAAGCGCTAATCCTGTGTAAGTAGCTGGTCTTCCGCCTTCTATTCCAAGAGGGTCTTCTATCCTTTCACCGAGCATCTGGTACCCACCGCAAACGCCGATGACAAGCCCACCGTTTTGCGCAAAGCATTGGATTTTTTGATCTAGTCGTGTCTTCTTAAGCCAAAGCACGTCGTGCGCCACGTTCTTTGAGCCAGGAAGAATTACAAGAGAAGGCTCGCCAAACTCTTCAACGCTTGTCACGAATTTCACGCTAAACCTATCGTCTAGCATGAAATCTTCGAGGTCTGTGAAGTTGGATATGTAAGGATAGCGGATTGCCGCAACGACGATTTTACCGCCAATTTTTGAAGAAATAGAAACGCTGTCTTCTGAAGGAAGTTTGAGCGTATCGATGTACGGCACGACTCCCACCACTCGCACACCAGTTTTTCGTTCGGTGTATTCGATTGCGCCTTTTAAAAGCGAAATTTCACCGCGAAACTTGTTGATTATGAATCCTTTGACGAGCTTTCTGTGTTCGGCTTTGATGATTTCTAGTGTTCCGATAAAAGACGCAAAACAGCCACCGCGATCTATGTCGCACACGATGTAAACGGGCGCGCCCACCCTTTGTGCCAAATTCATGTTAGCGATATCCGATTCGTAAAGGTTGGGTTCGGCGGCCGATCCTGCACCTTCAATCACAACAAAATCAAACTTTGAACACAACTGCTTTAAGCTTTTGAGCGCAATCTCGAGTAGCTCTTTTTTGTTTTCGGAAAAATAGCGCTTTGCGTCGATGTCTCTCACAGGTTTCCCGAGTAAAACGAGTTGCGAGCGCATTCTGCCCGAAGGCTTGAGCAATACAGGATTCATGTGAACACTGGGTTCTGTGCGTGACGCAAAAGCCTGTAGCGCCTGAGCGCGAGCTATTTCACCTCCTTCGGGCGTGACATAGCTATTGAGCGACATGTTCTGCGCCTTAAAAGGCGCAACGCGAAATCCTCTGTTACTCAGCGCTCTACAAAATGCGGCAACAAGCGTTGTCTTTCCGCAGTGTGAAGAGGTCCCAAAAATCGCAAAAACTTTAGCCATTTTAAAATGGAGTCACGGAAAACCTTGCGACTATCGCAGCGATCTCATCCACATACCTTTTAAAGATCTCAAGCACAGTTCTAGAAGTTATAACACCCACGACTTTGTCGTTTCCCTTTACAATTAGCCTTCTTATTCCTTTTTTCACCATGATCTCAACCGCTTCTTCAGTTGGCGTGTCCTTTTCACAAGAGACGATCGGGCTTGACATGATTTCTGAAAGCGTGACCTTTGATGGGTCGACTTCTTTCGAAACAATCTTTTCCAAATAGTCCCACTCGGTGACCACGCCAACCGCCTTGCCTTCTCTTGACACAATCACAAAGCCGTGTCTCTCCTGAACCATTTTTTTCACTGCGTCAAGCGCGCTCGTTCGCTCGTCGAGCACGATAAAGCTTTTGTCCATGATGTCTTTAGCTTTCATGACCATTTTGGATTCTTATCCAAAAAGCGCGAAGGTTAATCAAAAAGCTTGCGTGTACAAAAAGCTTGCGATTTTGCTTCTTTGCTCAGCCTTTTGTGTGGTTTTAGGCGGCCTCATTCTTGCTTTTTTGATTCCTCTTGTTTTTCTTTGGGCGCTTTTGTGTTAAGCGGTGTTATGTTTGCGCTTTCGTTTTTTGTGGCCAAAGGCTCAACACTTGCGCTAAACGTAAGCACCGCCTTGTCAATTGTTTTGTTCGCTTCTTTAGCGATACCCGCTCACAGAAGGGCGCTTTCGCTACACTCGCCTGTTTTTATGGCACTGAACACACTCGAAATCCTTGGCTTTTACGTTTTCCCTGCGTGTTTCCTGGGTTTAAGATTTTACACGTGTTTTAAATCTCAAGCTTAGTTTGTTTTACGCTTTCAAGAAGCAGTCGCGCGCTTTCACACCACTTTTTAAGTGGGAGCGAAGTTTTTGAAACCCCAAACTCAACCGCCTCTTTCACTCCACCAAACCTTAGGGGCTTTGTCTTGAATAGCTCCCTAATCGCTTCGCGCACGCTCCACACACCAAGTGGAACGAGATAACCCGAGTGAATTTCTCTTAGAAGTATCACCCTTGCTTGCCTTCCTATCGCCTCTAGGTATTCGCTTGCGGCGAGTCTTGCCGCATAGTAACAACCTCCTGGCTGTGCGTAGCTCGACCTTCCTTCGTGGTACTCGTGGTCAGCTATTAGAGTTGTTTCTCTTTGGTTTTTGTTCCAAACCGTGTTGGGCTGCCAAGCTTCCACCCACTCGAAACTCCAACGGTCAGGAAACAAAAAACCTACGTACGTGCTTTCCATGTGTTGTTTGTAAAAAACAAAGTACTCGGAAACTGTTGGATTTAGCCTGATCTTTTTTATGATTTGCTCACTCAAAACAGAATCCACGGCGGTTATGCTCCAACGTGTTGGCACAAGCCTTCTGCTACGAGCTTTGCCAAGTAGCCCAACGCTAAGCGCCCTTTGAATAGAACTCACGAAAACTCCTTTTTTGTAAAGCTGTGTTATCGCGCTACGCGCGTCAAGGTCAAGGTCGTAGTACGCTCTCTCTAACCTTTTATCAGCGGAAACACCGTTGACACTAAGCTCTCGGTAAAGCGCGGATGCGCCAAACGGGGGCACTTCCTCACTAAGATACAACTTGTAAACTGGCGAAGATTCAAGAACAAGCTCAGAAGATGTGGGCTTTGTTGAAAGCGCAACTTCCTGTATCTTTTGTAAAAGAGAAGGCGGATCACGTGCGTCGGTTGCGCGAAACTCGCGCCTGCCTGTGAGAGTTGCGCTTCTTAGCTCGATAAAGCGCTCAAAGCTAATTCCGCTCCAAAGCTCTGGCGTGTCCGTAAATTCGTCACTAGGGCTCATCACTGGTCCAACGTAAACCTTTGGATAGCCCACCCTTCCGACAAAAACGCCAGTCGAAAAGCCGTCGAGCGTTTGCGAGTGCGCTTCCCAAAAGCTTTTGGAAAGCGCTTCGACGCTGAGCAAGATCGGGCAACGAGGCTTTCCACAAAGTAGCTTTGCGCCCCTACACGCAAGGCACATTTTAGGCGCTTGGAGTTTCAACCACGGGAAGGCGAAAAACTTGAGAGGGAAAGCCGTTTACAACATCTTTTGGAAAAATTTCTCCGAGCGTCCAGTGCGTTTTCGGCAATCCACTAATTAAACGAGCGCTCTCTTAAAAATTTTAATTGTCAGGCTATTTGGATTGTGATCGAGTACTTTAACAGTAAAAACATATCTTTCTGAACTCCAAGGAAATTCTCGCTTCTTTCAACAAACGGGTTAAAGAATTCAGAGCATCGTGTATCGCTTGGTTCACACAGCGCGTATTTAAAGTGTTCAGGAAAGTATCGCTAAAGCGGTTTTCTTAAAATTTAGGGACAGCTTTGTGAAAGAGTCATTCTTAGCGCTTGAGCGAGTTGCGAAACGCTAGCTGGTATTTGAGTTGAGTAGTAAACAAAGGCCACTTTTTGAGAGTTCCAGCCGATAATCGCGTAGTAGTACACCAAATTTTGAGTGTAATAGTAGAGGGTGGAGTTTGCGTTAAGCGTTGTCACCAAAAAGTGTTGAGTGTCGTACACAAAACCGGCGTTTGCGAGTTCAGAGTAAAAAGTGGAGTTTACGTTTTGCGCGATGAACTGAGCTTGAGAAGCGCAAACAAGCGCTACATCAAGCGATCCCTGAGAAAGAGAGATATTCGAAAAAACGTATGCGTTTTTGATTCTTTGTGTTTGCAGGACCAAAAAGAGCTTGTAAAAGCCTGGATCAAAAACCCTCACGTTTTCTCCAAGACCGACGCTTGAGTCGTTAAAAACGGTGAGCGGATACGGGTAGGCCGTTTGGTAAAAGACTGACGGAAGTAGCTTAATTTCTGAAAACTGTGAAGGAACGCCATTTGCGATGTAATTATTTCTGTTGTCAAAATGCTGTAGCGCAAAAAAGGAAAAAGACACGACGATCACAATTGCAAGCGTAAACGCGATTGCCATTTTAAGAATCGTCACTTTTGTCATGAACTTCGCTCAGTTTGTACACCATTAAGCTTTTTGGTTTTGCTAATTCTGTATACTCAAATTTGCGGGAAGCCAAACCCTTCTACCCCTAAGCTACTTAAAACGCACAAAAGCTTATTGCTTTGAGGATCACTACTTTTTTGTATTGACGGAGCTAATAAAGGTTGACGCGATAAAACCAGAGCGCTCTCTTATGAAAAAAGCGGCTTGTGTGATACTTCAAGGTGGAACAGTCGCTTTTCCAACAGAAACGGTTTACGGCTTGGGCGCAAACGCGTTTGATCATAACGCGGCTAGAAAAATTTTTGAAGCAAAAAACAGACCAGCGGACAACCCGCTTATAGTTCATGTTTCTAGTTTTGACATGCTGAGCGATGTGTGCGAGTTTGTTCCCGAAAGTGTGGAGCGCGCGCTCAAAAAATTTTGGCCTGGACCACTCACCGTGCTTTTACAAAAAAGCGAAAAGATTCCTGAAATTGTGACAGCGCGCTTGCCCACTGTGGCAGTAAGGATGCCCGCCCATCCTGTTGCGCTCGCCTTGATCGAAGAAAGCGGTGTTCCTATCGCAGCGCCCAGCGCAAATCTTTCGACAAGGCCAAGCCCCACGAAAGCAGAGCACGTGATCCAAGACCTTTGGGGAAAGGTCGATGTGATAATAGACGGTGGTGAAACGTTTTTTGGTGTTGAATCGACGATAATTCAGGTTGAAGATGGAAAAGCGACAATTCTTCGACCAGGTCCGTACACGCGCGAAGAGCTTCTACAGGTTTTTGAAGAGGTCGAAGTGAGCGCTTTTGCAAAAGGAGCCAAAGCGGAGCGCGCAATGGCCCCAGGAATGAAGTACAAACACTACTCACCTTCGAAACCTCTTTACTTGGTTTGTGACAAACAAAAATTCGTTGAAATATCATTAGAGCTAAGTAGAAAGGGAGTGCAACACACCGCGATTGGCACACTCGACGTTTTGCAAAACTTGAAATCCAAAAAAATTGCGCTTGGAAGAGGCGACAACCTTTACGAAGTTGCGAAAAACCTTTTTGACGCTTTAAGAAAGTTTGACTCTGACAGTAGCGCTTTTGCGCTTATTCACGGTTTTCCAGAACAAGGAATAGGACTTGCGATAATGAACAGGCTAAGAAAAGCGTGCGGTGGAGTGTGCATTTCCTCTTGTGAAGAAATTTTTAATTCGCTTGGAAGCTTAAATAACCTTAAGGAAAAGAGCGTTTATGGGTTTTAAGAGCTGGCTTCCGCATAACACCTTTCTTTTTGGAACTTCTTTGCTGGTTTTTGCGCTCACTTTTATTGAAGTGGTCGATTTTGTGGAACTTCCTTTTGAAAACGCGCTTGGCGTAGCCAGCGTTGGCGGGCTCTTTTCGAGTTTGGTGAAACTTGAATCAACCGCTGGCTACTTTGGTCTTTTTGCTTTAATGCTTTTAGAAAGCGCAAGCTTACCCATACCAAGCGAAGTGATCTTGCCGCTTGCTGGTTATCTTGTGTCCTTGGGAAAAATGGGATTCGCTCAAGCTTTGTTGGTTTCTTCTTTGGGAGGTTTGGTGGGCGCTTACATAGATTATTACTTGGCAAAGCTTGTCGGAAGGCCTGTTTTAGTAAGCATTCTTAAAAAATTAAAGTAAAGGAAGAGTCTTTGGTCAAAGCTGAAACTTGGTTCAATCGAGGTGGAGTTTGGGCGGTTCTACTTGCGAGATTTGTTCCGATTATGCGCTCCCTTATTTCATTTCCCGCGGGTCTTCTTAAAATGAACAGAGTGATTTTTGGCTTGGTCACTTTTATAGGAAGTGTTATCTGGTGCCTGCTTCTTATTTATGTAGGCTATCAAGCGGGTGCGCTGTGGCAGACTAGCGCTCGCCAAACTGAAGCATTGCTCAACATATTAACAGTGTACGCGTTGCTTGTGCTTTCCGCATTTTATATAGTTTACTATTTGGTTTCAAAAAGTCCAAAGAGTGCATTTGTGAATAAAGCATAAATTTTTTGCTAGGCGAAATATAGCGAATCCATTACACGATCTCGAAGGAGTAAAATAGAGCATAAAACGGGTGGATTTCAGTTCGTGTATACGGATTTAATCGTTGTGGTAAGCGTTTTTATAAACTTTCCAAAACCTCGCCCAAGCGGGGATTCCAAAGGCATAAATACGCACGCAAAGAATATTTGACAATGCGTGTGAGAGCCTGCAGGCTCAGAGCGTACTCATCAAAAACCACAGCGAGGGTGTTAGAAACCCAGCTTGAAGTAGCGTGTAAACTCTATAATACGCTCTTACACGCTGAGCAAGAAGAGTATGAAAGAAACAGACGCAGTATGAACAAAACCGAACTCAGGCAACTCGCTTTAGACCTGAGGAAGAAGAACCCAGAGTTTCAAGTGCTACACTCCCAAGTTACCCAACAAGTGGCTGATAGGTTCTACCAAGCTAGGAAGCGGTTCCTCGACGGGCTTGCGAACAAACCCAAGAAAAAGAAGCCTCACCGCTACCTTTCCCTAGTGTACCCTCAGAGTGGCTGGAAGCTTTCTGATACAAGAGAAGTTGGTCTTGGAAAAAACAAAAAGAAGAAAGCTTGGCTTTACTTGAGCAAAATTGGGTTTTTCACTTTGATAGTACACAGGGTGCTCCCAGAGAGCCAAGTATCAAGTGTGCGTCAAACTCAACCCTTCAGGTCGAATCCACGTTTCTTGGTGGAGGAGCCTGAGAGCCAAGAGCAGCATTCATCGGAGGAGGGGGAGCCCGTGAAGGCTGTGGGTGTTGGACCTGGGGATCACAAGGCTTGCAACACTCTCCGATGGCGCTTTCTCGAAAACCCAAAACCGCTTGAGCGCTCCCTTGATAGAGTCAGGTTGCTACAGAGGACACTATCAAGGAAAAGGTTTCTCTCAAAGAACTGGATTAAAACTAAGATAAGACTTGCGAAGGAGCACGAACACTTAAAGGAATTTCAGGCGAGACTTGTTCTTCAAGCTCGGTGCCTTGCTCGCAAAGGAGTACGACCTCTTGGTATTAGAAGACTTAAACATCAAGGGTTTGATTCAAAGTGGAACCAGAAAAAGAAGGCTTCGGCTTTACGACTCCTCGTTCTCAGAACTCAGAGCTGTGCTGGAGTGGCAGTTTGCAAAGCTCGGTAAAACCGTGCTCGCTGTTTCCTCCTACAACACTTCACGTGAGTGCTTCCTGTGTGGTGGGATCAACAAGGGTTTAACACTGGAAGACAGGGTGTTTCACTGTCCTTACTGTGGCTTTACTTTAGACCGCGATCTTAACGCTTACCTGGTTCTGAAGAGGTCAGGGTGGGTGCCACCCGCGGTAGCCTGTTTCGCCCCGCCCACAATACCTCCTCTACCCTCTCTTGGGTTGAGGAGGCATGGTGGGACAATGATTCAGGAAGCTCCCGCCTTCAGGCGGGGTAGCTCACTTCGAGTACATAATGGACGAGGCGTTTACACCAAGTGGCAATCTCGATGATTTAAAGAAATAGGCGCTAAGGTTGGGTTTACAAATGCTCGAAAGTGGAAAACGCACGAGCGATAGTTGGATTCGCAATTCAAAAGAGATTTGAACCTTCTTAATGTTTAAACGTCTTTCGTTTATCCAGCATAAAAGATTTGTACCTGACACTTTGTTGACCATGGTGACAGCTAAACTCGGTACACGCGTTTTTAAGAAGAGTCCAACGTTTTACACAAGATAAAAATGGAAAGGGTCAATCGTTTTGTTCGGGTTTGCGGTTCTTGGTTTTGCACTCGGTGTAGCGGCTAGCATTTTTTTACCCAGTAATAAAGCCGTACTTGCTCGGCCTTCCTGCGATCTTCGCAAGTCAGTGGTTCCTTTCAGGGTTGTTGGCGNGCTTTTTTCTGTGATCGTTGTTGCGGCTTACTTGAGTGCAACCAACAAGTAATCTCCTACTAAGATCGAAAATTTTGCTGAGCGCAAAATCTTTACAATATTCAAAAAGCCTTTCCAGATTTCGTCAACCATCACTTTGTTTTTGGTTTTCGAGCATTTTTGTGAGCTTTTGAATTTCCTCTAAGGCTTCGTCGAGCGACTTGAGCTTTGCACCCTTTTTCAAAACTTTCTTCCAAGCCATCCACTGCTGTTTTTGTCTGTCGTAGACGGTTTGCATGGTAACCGTTTCGTAACCGTAAAGCTCGAATATCGCTTCTGTCAAAATGCCCCAAGCGGTCATTAGTATATTCGACTTTGAAGCTTGAGACTTTTTGTAAGACGCAGACGTAGCGTTGTACACCACGTAGTTCAGATAGTTCATTGGGTCCTCTGAATCAAAGTCCACTTCCACTTTTTCGTTGAACGTGGTGAGTTCTGTGATCGCTTTGAGCGCGTCTTCTATAGAGCTTGTGGAAAGCTTGAGACCTTCCTCCTCCTCTATGGTTTTCAAGGCGTTGAGCGCTATATTTCGGATGATCCTTTCCCCGTTCTTTTCGCCGTAAGTGTCAAGAATCCACTGTCCAAAGGCGCTGATCACCGCATCGGCGTAAACCGAAGGATTGGCCGCTTTTACCGCGCGTAGCGCGCTTTCTGAGCCGCCAAGCAAGCTTTTCACACTTTCGATGGGCGAACCTTGTTCCCAAAGCGTTGCGTTGAGCAAAGTTCTCACAGTTTCGCTGAGTCTTGAGTCGTTCACCAAAAGTGAGGAAAATCCGCCATATCCTTGAGTCACACGAGTTGAAGAAAGCAGAAAAAGTGTGCTAGAGTCTATGATCATCACAAAATCGCTTAGCTCCTGCGGGACAAGTCTTATTGAAGCCAAATCCCTGAAGTCCTGAATCTTTTCCAAATCTTCAAGTGTATAAGGCGCAATTAGTTGTAGCTTCACCTTTTTGTCTACGCACTTTCGTAGCGCCTCTTTGAGCTCAACTAGTGTCTTTGTGCCCCACTTGTTCAAAACCACGAATATCTCTTCGCGTGCGTCTAAAAGGTTTTTCTTGAGGCTGTTTAACGCGCTCGATTTATCCGAAAAACCCAAAACTCCTTTCTTTCCATGTTTTCCGCCGCTTTTTCGCTGAAAAGCTGGTTTAACGCATCAAGTAACTTGTTCATTTCTTCAACTTGGTTTTGCTTTTCTTTGAGTATCGGTCTTAAAACCTTTTCTGGCGAAACCGCTCTACAGCGCATGGGTTTGTCAGGTAAACACTCGACAAACCCTTTGCTCACAAGCTTTTTCACGTTCGGGTAAACCTTTGTCCGTGGAACAAGCGCTCTTTGCGCCAACTCGGCCATTGTGCAAGGTCCGTGTTCCACAAGCGCCGAATAAATTCTCGACTCGTGTTCGCTAAGTCCAAACTCGGCGAGTTCTTTAGGATCAAGTTTTTTCATGTGTCACTCAATCTCCTTTAACCAGCGTGACAAAATCATTTGTCACAATAACCTTATAAGCATTTACATGTGGCTGAAGCGATCTTCGTGAGCAGGGATTTTGTTTCAAATTGGGAAGACAAAAGAGAACCCTCTACCACTGAAAAGATAAAGGAAGCAATAAAGCCAGCTGGTCCGCTAAAACCAAGACTTGAAAGCGCAGTAAGGTCTTTGCAGATGCAGATACAAAGGCTCGACCAGATACACGCTAGGCTGAGCGACAGACAAAAGGTTATGTTCGAAAAAGTGGTCGACGCGGTAAAAAAGCACGACCAAGCGCGTGCGTCGATTTACGCGAATGAAGTAGCGGAAATTAGAAAAATGGTAAAGCTCATCATGCAAAGCAGACTTGCGCTTGAATCAATTGCGATAAGACTTGGTACAGTTGAAGACTTGGGCGACATAGTGGTCAACCTTGCACCAGCGATAAAGGTGATTTCAACCGTAAGTAGAAGCATCGGCTCAGTTGTGCCTGAAGCGGAAAAGGGAATGGGAGAAATAAGCCAGATGCTCAGCACGATTCTTGTTGAAGCTGGTCAAACGGGTAACTACACGATTAGTTTTGAAACAGGAAACGAAGACGCGGCGAAGATCATGGAAGAGGCTGCGGCTGTAGCCGAAGCAAGGCTCAAACAAGAATTTCCAGACCTTCCACTTTCAGGTTCTCAGGCACAAAAGCAGTAGTGAGCGCACTTGTCAGGCGCTGGAGATGCTTTGAAGGAGGGCTTTAACCCTTCAAAACATCTCGGCAAGCTGGTAAAGGATGAATACGGAAGAATCATAGGTCGCGTCGCAGGTTTTGCGAACTACCTTCCTGAATCGGAAGCGCCGTCTCGCTCAAAACCCACGGCCACTCTAATCGTCGAAACGAGCTATGGCTTTGAAGAGTACGATTTGAGTAGAGTTGTCACCGCGAACGAAAACTTTGTGGTCGTAAGGTCTGAAATAAAAGCGGAGCTCGTGGAAACCAGAGAAAAGATTCTCTGGCTCTACACAAGAATTCAGGCGCTTGAAAGCGAAACGGACTCATCAAGCGTAGAAGAACCTGTTCTTACCGCGGCGCACATTCAGCACAAATCAAGATTCAACCAGCTCGTTTCGTACATTCGACCTCTTCTAGAACAAGCACAAAGAAGGGTGGACAAGCTCAGGCTTGAAATTGAAATACTGGAACGCGGTCTCGTCGAGCTGAACATAGCAAAAAGCACTGGTGAAATAAAACACGATGAGTTTGAGAAATGGTCCAAGATTTTAAAAGACGGTTTGACCGCAGCACACGTCGAGTTGAGCGACCTAGAAGCAGAAATGAAGGTTCTTTCAAAGATAGAGCTTGAGTACAGAAACGTGTTTAAAGTTGAAATTTTGAGTGGCGAAAGCGGAGGTTAAGGCGACTTGGGCGCAACTTCTTATCTCGATGGTATCGTTCACAGAAAAAAGGATCTTAAGGCGCAGCTCGACGACACGATGCGCCTTTTGAGCGAGCAACAAGCAAAGCTACGACTCAAAATCAACAACCTTCAAGTAAGAGAAGCGGAGCTTTTAAGAAGTTGCGCCCTTTTAATAAAAAGGAGGGACAGAGCGCGCGCAAAGATTTACGCGTCTGAAGTGGTAGAAATACACAAGGCGCTTTCGATTCTGCAGCAAACAGAGCTTGTGGTCGAGGCGCTAAAACTGAGAATCGGCACTGCGAAAGAACTCGGTGACGCGGGAGCGATACTCAAACCTGTGACGCATGCGCTCGTAAAAGTGAAGCACCAAGTGGGCGCTTTGGTTCCCGAAATCGCGTCGAACTTGGACTCGGTGAGCAATACGCTTATGTCGGTTCTTGCGTCAACTACTACCGACGCAAACTTGCTCGACTTCTCCGAGACGCTTTCGTCTGACACGGTTGATGCGATAATAAAGGAAGCGCAGCAGCTTGCCGAAAAAAGGTTAAAAGAAAGCCTCGACACCTTTAGCGAAGGAGATTTGAGACCTCTACTTGAATACGTAAAAGCAAACGGTATTGAGTCGATAAAAAGCATAACAGAAGTGTTTGATGAGGTGCAAAAGGAAGAGGAGTACAACGCAAAGCAAGAAGGCGCGTTCACCGTGACTCTCATCGATCGCGATAAAGATCCACTTGATGCGGTTTACGATTACTTGAAAAGAAACCATGGGGTGATCGACGTGTCACGCTGTTGCAAAGAGCTCAATATGCAAAGAGAGGTTGTGTTGAACTCGCTCAAGCTTCTTGAAAAACAAGGAAAAATAAGGATAACAACACAGGAGAAAGCTGAACAAGGGTTGTACGTTTAAAAAAGGGTGTGATTTTTGTGACCACACTAGCCGCAAGTGAGCTTGAAAAGGTGGCGATAAGGTACGCAAACGAAGGGGTTCAGGCGGATAGAGCTGGCGCTCGCGGAAGGGCGATCGCGTGCTACCAGCAAGCGATCGAAACCTTAAACACGCTGATAAACCTTTATCCTAATTACGAGCTCAACAAAGTTTACATTCAAAGAATTGCGATGTACCAGGCGAGAATCAAAGCGCTCAAAGGGGAGGTTGTAGAAGACACAGCGCCTCAACTGCCATCAGATGGGCAGTCGCAAGCAAAGGCAAAGTACGAAGAGCTTGTGGTCAAGGAAAAGCCAAACGTCAAGTGGGAGGAAGTGATCGGGCTTGAAGACGCGAAGCGCGCAATCAAGGAGTCCATCGTTTACCCCACAAAAAGGCCAGACCTTTTCCCGCTTGGCTGGCCGCGTGGCATACTCATGTTTGGACCGCCAGGTTGCGGAAAAACGCTACTCGCAGCGGCCACCGCGTCAGAAATTGACGCAACGTTCATAAACATCGACGCCGCTGCGATCATGTCAAGATGGCTTGGTGAAGCAGAAAAAAATGTGGCAAGGGTTTTCGCTCAAGCGCGCTCAACAAAAGGACCTGTGATCATCTTTATCGACGAAGTGGACGCGCTGTTTGGCACTCACTCGAACGAAGTCGGCGGTGAAGTAAGGGTGAGAAACCAGTTTCTTCAAGAAATGGACGGACTTTCCGAAAAAGGTCGCTCTTCGCTCGTGTACGTGATTGCGGCGACCAATAAACCGTGGCAGCTCGACGCTCCTTTCATAAGAAGGTTTCAAAAAAGGATTCTCGTTCCCCTTCCAGATTTCGAAGCAAGAGTGAAAACTTTTGCGCTTTACACAAGAAACCTAAGGCTTGCTAGCGACGTGAGTTTAGAAGAGCTAGCGCGAATGACCGAGTGGTACAGCCCTAGCGACATAAGGGACGTTTGCCAGTCGGCGCAGCTAATCGTCGTAAGAGAGCTTTTCGAAAGCGGTGCTGCACTAAAACCAGACTCCAAACCAAGGGAAATTACGATGGAAGATTTTAAGCGCGTGATTCAAACAAGAAAGCCAAGCGTTTCCCCAGACATGTTCAAGTCGTATGTGATTTGGTACGAGAACTTTAAGGCGCTTTAGTAAAAATTAAATCTTGTAAAACAAAAAAGTATTTGAATTGTCTCAAAAATACGTTCCCTCGATCAATTATGGCTCTCGCGTAAAGAACGTGCTAAGAAAACCAGAGCTAGCAAAGCACATAGGAAAAGACATCATCGTTCACTATAAGGGTAACAGAGTGGAAAGGCTAAAAGTTCACGCGGTTGAAGGTCCCTACGTTTTTGTGATCGCCCCGAAATCTTCACTTGGTCATGTCGCACTTGAAATCACAAAATGGGATTTTAAAGAGGAAAACGGTGTTCTCAACGCTTATCCCAAAAGCCTAGATGGCTTAAAACCCGAAAGTAAATCATAAATCCCTCTTACCGCTTTCACTGGTGCTTTTTATGAGCGATTCAGAGATGGGCTTTGAGCCCAAAAAATTCGGTGAGCTTTATCTTCCGTCTTACGATGGAAGGAGCATACTAAATCTCACAAGCTTGATTCTAACACATTACGGCTCAAAAAGCGCAACTATGGCGTTGAACTTTTCAAAAGAGCTACAAAACACCATGGTTGTGATAATTGTTGACGGCTTGGGCTACTTACAACTAAAAGAAGCGAGGAAGAGGCTTTCGATTGTTGACGCGGCGCTTTCAAAGGCTCAAACTTTTGAAGCGATGACAACAGTTTTTCCTTCGACCACAAGCACAGTTCTCACAAGCTTTAACACGGGTTTACCACCCGCGCAACACGGGATTATCGGTTTTTCGATGTTCGTAAAGGAGCTTGGAGCGGTTGTGAACACCATAACATTCTCCCCAGCGTCAGAAAAGGGTGAAGGCGCTTTCGAAAGCTCGGGTTTGCAGGCAAGCTATTTGTACCCTCAAAAAACGATTTACCAAGAACTTTCTTCGCTTGGTGTGAAGTCAAAGGTTTTCACTCCTAATTACCTCGCAAACACCGTTCTTTCTAGAGCGCTTTACAACGGCGCGGAGAAGTTCAAGTTTAGCCAGCTTTCCGATATGTTCGTAAACATAAGAAAAGAGCTATTACAAAAGACTTCGGAACCACGCTTTATCACAGCTTACTGGAGCGGCGTGGACACGATATCGCACAAGTACGGACCTATGAGCGATGAACACGATGCGGAGATATCCGCGTTCTTTTTCATGCTATTTTCTCAGCTGGTTGAAAAGTGCGCGGGTGCTGGTGCCACGCTCATCGTGACAGCCGACCACGGGCACGTCAACATACCCGAAGGCTGTTTCCACGACTTATCTTCTGACTACGAGCTTCTTTCCAACTTAGCCATACCGCCAACTGGAGACTCAAGGGCGCTTTTTCTTTTTCCTAAAAACGAACACTCAAACGAAGTGATTCAAAAGAGATTCTCAGAAACGAGCGTGATTCTTGACAAAAAAGAGGCGATAGAGCTCGGATTGTTCGGCGTAAAGGAGTTAAGCCCAAGTGTTTCCTCAAGGCTTGGTGACAAACTCGTTCTTCCTTTCAAACAGCACTCATACGTTTACAGATATCCAACCTTTGAGTACAAGCCGATGATAGGAAACCACGGTGGGCTTTCTCAAGAAGAGCTACTCATTCCGCTACTCGTTTACGAGCTTTGAGCGCTTGCTGAGCACCCTTAAACCTTCCAAAATCAGCTTTTGCTCTATCGAAGCGATGAGCTTTTTCGTGGCCTTTACCACGTCGGGGTTCACGCTCACGCTGTCAATGCCAACTCTTACGAGAAACTCTGTGAGTTCTGGATAAACCGACGGCGCCTGTCCGCATATGCTCACACTCACACCGTTTTCGTGCGCCTTTTCTATAAGTATCTGCATCGCCTTTTTCACCGCAGGATCCCTTTCATCGAAGTAGCCTAGCGATGCAAGCACCGCGGAGTCCCGGTCGGCGCCTAGCACAAGCTGCGTAAGGTCGTTACTTCCTATGCTGAACCCGTCACACAGTTTCGAAAACTCTTCGGCGAGTAAAACCACGCTAGGAACCTCTGCCATGATCCACACCTTAAAATCTCTTCCCCTTTCCAGCCCTTCCTCCTTCATTATTTTTAGCGCTTTTTCGACTTCCCAAGTTGTTCTCGCAAACGGAAACATAACCCAAACGTTCTTAAGCCCCATCTCCTCTCTCACCCTTTTTATCGCCCTACACTCAAGTCTGAAAGCGGGTTCATAGTTCTTGCTGATGTATCTAGACACCCCCCTCCAGCCAAGCATCGGATTTGACTCTTCTGGCTCAAACCTTTCGCCGCCCTTAAGCGATCTGTACTCGTTCGTTTTGAAGTCGCTAAATCTTACGACGACTGGTCTTGGGTAAATCGCCTGGGCGACCTTTGCGATCCCTTCGGCAAGCTTTGCCACAAATATTTCTTCCCCTCCCTTTTCGATCAAATCGAGCGGGTGCTGGCCTATCCAGTCCGCAAGTATGAACTCCACGCGCATGAGCCCAATTCCGTCAAACGGCAAGTCCTTGTACTCTTCAATCTTTGCGGGTTCTCCCAGATTCATGTAAACCTTTGTGGCCGTGGGCGGGATGTACTCCGCTACGGCGACTTTCTCCTCTTTCTCTTTCTCCTTTTCTTTGAGTTCTCCTTCTATCACCACGCCTAAGCTTCCGTCAACAGTGACCACTTGGCCATTACGCAAAACGCTTGTGGCGTTTCCAGTGCCAACTACGCATGGTATTCCAAGCTCTCGTGAAACGATCGCGGCGTGAGCGGTCATTCCACCGCTATCTGTGACGATCGCGGCCGCTTTGCTCATCGCTGGTAGCCAATCAGGCGTGGTCATCTTTGTCACAAGAACACCACCCTTTTTGAAGCTTGCGATGTCCTTTACGTCAAGTATCACCTGCACCTGACCCGATGCTCTTCCTGGTGACGCGCCAAGCCCTTTTACGAGCACGTTGTTCTTTACCGCTTCCACTTTCCTTTTTGGCGTCCAAACGGTTTCTGGTCGCGCCTGCACCACGAATATTTTTCCTGTGTCGCCGTCAAGCGCCCACTCTATGTCGACCGGCTTTTTGTAGTGGCTTTCGATTTTTAGTGCGACACGCGCTAGCCCAAGAATTTGTTCATCGGATATGCACTGCGCCCTTCTGAGCTCCTCTGGAACCTGCACTTCTTTAGAGTACGTGCCAAACTTTGCGGCGGGATCGCGCACAGTCATCAGCGCTTTGTCTGAGATTTGCTTGTCTCTGATCTTCAGTGTGGACTTTTCGACTACAAATCTATCGGGCATAACTCTTCCTTGAACCACCGCTTCACCTATCCCCCAAGAGCCTTCTATCACGATCACCGAATCATCCCCGCTTACTGGGTCGAGCGTGAAGCACACACCAGATGCTTTGCTGTTGATCATCTGCATCACGCCCACGCTAAGCTTTACCGCAAGGTGGTCAAACCCTTTTTTGTTTCGGTAAACCATAGCGCGCGGAGTAAACACAGAGCCAAAACACTTTTTCACAAATTTTAGCACATCGTCTTCACCAGAAACGAAAAGGTAAGTGTCTTGTTGACCTGCAAAGCTGGCATCTGGCAAATCCTCCATCGTTGCGCTACTTCTTACGGCAACTTCTGGCGCCTCTTTTCCAAGTTTTTGCGCAAGCCTTCTATACGCAAGCCTTATTTCCTGCTCCAAATCAAACGGATAAGCCGCCTCTTCAACAAGGTTTCTGATTCTTGCGGACGCCTTCTGGACGCTGTCCGTGTCTTCGACATCCATGCTATCCAGGATTTCTGCGATTTTTGCCTTTAGCCCTGTTTCAAAAAACTTTTTGTAGCCTTCGACAGTTATCGCAAAACCGATGGGCGCGTTGACGCCAATTTTGAGTAGCTCACCAATACTTGCGTTTTTTCCACCAACAAGCTCGGCATCAGAAAGCCCGACTTCATATAAATCGACAGTATAGCGTGTTCCCATAATTGTGAACATGCACGATAGTATTTAACNGTTTTTTGGCGCTTCCACGATGATCGAAGACTCGTCAAGGCCTTTCCACTTAAGCGTGTAACCAGCGGCTTTCAGAAACTCCGCTGCGCTAATTCCCCATTCGTCGCAGATCCTCTGCGCTTTGTGAAGCGTAAGCGTTTGCTCTTTTTGTAGCGCTTGCTTGATGTTTTCGAAAAGCGTTTTTGAAACCGCCTTGTCGCCCACTATAATGTAATCCGCTTGAAGAAGCTTGTGCACGAGCTCTTCCTTTCTTTCCTTTGGTGCGTTTGCAATGTCAACCACGTCGCTCAGCTCAAATTCAAGTTTCGCCTTTGGTAAAGCTTTTTCGTAAAGCCTAAGCCTTTCCAAAAGCTTTCCAAGGGGTAGCTCTTTGTCGAAGAAGAGCACACCCTGAACTTCTGTCATCGCGCGTGACGCGCTGAATTTTCTATTCGCAAAAACGATTATCGGAAGCTCACGCAAAGCGGATAGCTTTTTGAGCTTTTTTCCAAGTACTCCTTAGTCCAAAAGCCCATGATTTCCACGTAAACCTTGAAACCCTGCTTTTCCAAAACAAAGTCTGGAAGAAAGATCGAGTCCTCGGCGATAAGCGGCTCTCCTTCTCTTGTAAGGTTCCATCCCGTGTTTAGCGAGTCAAAGGCGTAGTAAAACCTTTTTTCGATTTCGCTGTCAAACTCTGGTCGCTTGGGCTTGAGCGGCGCTTTCGAAAACCCAAGGATCTTTGCTTTGGTGCTGTCAAACTCAAAGGTGTAGCTTACTGTGCTAGTTGTCGCGATTTCAGCCTTAAGTCGCCAAAAGCCTAGGTGTAGCAAGTCTCTGAACAAGTCCACAAAAAGCTCGCCGTAAACGCCTTGAGAATTTGTGAGCGTAACTGGGCCTTCGACAAGCAAAACTGGAGAACCTTCGACAACCTGAGCGGTGTACATAAGCCCCCTCTTTTTGACAAGCCAAAGCGCCTTTTTCCAGTCGCTGAGCTCAAAAAGCTGAATCTTTTTTGAGCGAAAAAGTAGCGTCTCCGTGAGCTCTAAGTTGTACTCAATAAGTAGTGAAGTGGGAGTGGGCTCATCGAAGTGTGCAAGAATTTCCTCACCTTCCCTATCCGCCCACAGGTTTTCCTCGACTGTTTGTTCGTCAACTCCAAGCTCTTTTGCGATTTGCTGCAAAATCTCGCTTCTTTCGTGAGAGTCAAGCGCAAACGGGCTTGCTCTTTCAAACGCGATTCTTCTGATATCCACAGGTTTGAGCGGAAGCCCCTCCTTAACCTTGAACTCGCAGTGTCTAAGCGCAAGTGTGCAAAGTCCGCGCACAAATTTGAAGTTGAACTCAAGCTCCTCTAAGCTTTCAAGCGCACGCTCCAAATTCTTTCTTTTTTCGCCTGTGTGCTGCTTTATTGTGTCTATTATCAGCTGTGCAAGCGCCAGATGTTCCTTTTTGTAGTTAGAGTACACAGGTTCTACAGACGCTCGATAGCGCCTTAAGGCCAAAAGGTTTGAAGGTAGCACTTTAACCCACCCTTCTCCTTCTACTTGCGGTGCTCACTTCGAGCGTCCCAGAGCTCACAACCTCGATCAAGCGCGCCACTTTTCCGTCTTTCTTTCTTAGTAAGCGCCCAAGCCTTTGAACGTACTCTCTTTTGCTACCAGTTCCGCTCAGAATTATTCCAACCGATGCGTCTGGAACGTCAACGCCTTCGTCAAGAACTTTGGACGTCACGATGCAACGATAAACGCCTTCTTTAAATCTTCGTAAAATCTCCTCTCTTTCATCTTTTGGTGTTGAGTGGGTGATCGAAGGAATAAGAAACTCGCGGCTTATGCGCTCAACCAGCTCGTTGAACTGCGTAAACACGATCACTTTTTCCCCTCTAAACCTTTCTAAAAGTGCGCGCAAAACTTCAATCTTTCCGCTTGCGTTGAACGCGATCTTTTGCGCTTCAGTTCGAGCGAGCAAAGCCTTTCTTATTTCTCGGTTTGTTCCGCTAAGCACAACAAGCCTCTGAAATTCCGCTGGACTTCGCAATCTAATGTTGTACTTTTTTAGCGTTGAGCGGTAGACCTCCATAAGCGCGTCGTACTGCTCCCTTTCCTTTTGAGAGAGCTTGACCTTGACAACTTCTGTTTCGTATTCAGAAAGGTACTTTCCCGCAAGCTCTTCGTGTGAAGCTGAGTGAACAACCGGTCCGACAAGAAAGGGTAAAAGCGAATGAAGCCCGTCTTCTCTTTCGGGTGTGGCCGTTAAGCCCATTCTGTAAGGCGCAAGAGAGCCGAGCGCAATTCTGCTAAACACTGGCGCAGGAAGATGGTGAACTTCGTCAAAAACGAGTAGTTCGAATTTGTTTCCAAGCTCTTCATAGTGTATCGACGCGGAGTCGTAGGTGGTCACGGTGAGCGAGCCGACCTCTTTTCTTCCCCCGCCTAAAACGCTCACTTCGGCACCAAAGCTTTTGAGCAAACCTTCCCACTGGGACACAAGATCAAGTGTAGGAACCACGACAAGCGTTGGCTTTGAAAGCTCCGAGATTGCGTGAATTGCGACCGCTGTTTTTCCTGCGCCCGTTGGAAACACTATCACGCCGCGCTTTCCCGCACTGATCCACCTTGTGTAAGCCTCTTCCTGATACTCTCTGAGCTTAATCGTGTGGGTAAAGCTTTTAAAGCTTTGTCTCTCAAGCGCTTCGTCCAAAACTTCAAAACCTTTTGCTTCTAAAGTTTCTTTTACGCTTCTATAGTATATCGCTTCACAGCGAAAAGCTTGTGTCTTTTGATCGTATTTCGCAAAAGCGAAAGGCGGAACTTCACCTTTTATTATGAGCATACCGTGTGAATATTTGAGTATAACTGCGCTCATCCATATTTTATTTCAACTGCCAATAAAAGGGTTTTGCGGAGCAAATTTAGCTCTTACACAAAATTGGAAGCTTTTTAAAAAGCCTCATACCACGTTAATAAATACCAAACTGAACACCTACAAACCTCTTGCGATAAGCTCTTTAAAAACGTTCGCAAATCACACTAGAGCGAACTTGAAAGACACAGTTTTTTTAGACGGTAATAGCCTTACTGTTCAACAAGTGTACAAAGTGGCCTGCTTTGGAGTAAAGGTTGTCGTCGAGCAAAACGCGCTTGAAAAAGTTGAAAAGTGTCACGACTACCTTTTAAAAGCTTTGAAAAACAAGACAATTTACGGTGTGAACACAGGTTTTGGCTCTTTGGCTACAACCAGAATTTCCGATTCTGACGCATCTCAACTACAAGAAAACATGATAAGAAGCCATTCGGCTGCTGTGGGCTCGCCGCTACCAAAGGAGGTTGTGAGAGCGGCGATGCTACTCAGACTCAACACGCTCGCAAAGGGGTATTCAGGGGTAAGAGTTGCCACACTAAGGCTTCTTGAAGAGTTTCTCAACCGCGAAATCACGCCAGTTGTGCCTGAAACTGGCTCGCTTGGCGCAAGCGGTGACTTAGCGCAGCTTGCGCACATCGCGCTTGCCATGATGGGCGAGGGATATGTGTATCACAAGGAAGAAATCGTTCCGTCACGTGTTGCGCTTGAGCGCGAAGCGCTCAACGCTTTTAAACCCGCGCCAAAGGAAGGGCTTGCGCTTGTGAACGGAACGCAAATGACCGTAGCGACCGCGTGCCTTTGTGTTATTCGCGCAAAGGCGCTTCTCAGCGCTCTTGAAGACGTGGCTTGTCTTACAATCGAAGCGCTTGGCGCATCGACCGAATGGCTCAACGAATGGATACACGCATAAGACCAATACCTGGGCAAGTCGCGGTCGCTCAAAACATGAGAAGAAAGTTGCAAGACAGTAAGGCAATAGGAAGAAATAAGAGAGTTCAAGAGGCTTATAGCATCCGTTGCATCCCTCAAGTTCACGGAGCCGCGCTTGAGTCGCTCGAGTTTTGCGAGCGGCTGCTGAACATCGAGATAAACTCGGTGAGCGACAATCCTTTGATTGTACCAGAAGAAGAGCTGATTCTGAGCGGCGGCAACTTTCACGCCCAGCCGATTGCGATGCTACTCGACCTTTTACCGATATCGCTCACGCCTCTCGGTGCGCTTTGTGAGAGAAGACTTGAAAGACTTCTCAACCCAGCGTTTAGTGGTCTACCCGCCTACCTTACTTCGCAAAGTGGTTTGAACTCTGGTTATATGCTTGCACAGTACACGGCCGCTTCTTTGGTTTCAGAGAACCGCGTGCTTTGTCATCCCGCGAGCGTGGACACCGCGATCGTGTCAAACGGTCAAGAAGACCATGCGAGCATGGGACTTCTCGCTGGCAAAAAAGCGCTAAAAGCGATCGAAAATCTGTGGAGAATCTGCGCAATAGAGGCTCTGTGCGCCTCGCAAGCGGTGGATTTAGCCTCGATCGAACAAAAGCTTGGTGGAAACTCTAGAGCGCTTTACGAAAGAGTGCGCTCCGTCGCACCCAAATTGGAAAAAGACCAAGTGCTTTCCGAGCAGTTCGAAGCGCTTTACAAGAAGCTTTTTGAGCACTACACACGAGCTCAAGCCCTTTGAAACTTTGTGCGCTCAGCCTTTAAATCAAGGCTTTTTATAAACACCCTTTCGGGATTAAACGGGTCTGCAAACACTTCTCCGTCACAGCTTAACTCAAACTTTGCGTCCTTGTTTGCACCGCGAAAAACCAAGTGAAATCTGTTTTTTGGGTCGAGCACAAAGCTCGACCTGTCCCACTTTATGTTGAGCGATTTGTCCCTTTGCGCAAACCACTTTTCAATTTCGCTTCCCACAAAGCTTGAAAGCTCGTTTTTTCTAAGCGCCTTCTTTTCCGTTGTGATTTTGGTAAGAAGCGTCTTTTTACACTCCTTTGCCACCCTGTCCACGTAAAGGTAGGTCTTTTCCACTAGCTCCTTTGCGGAAAGCGGGTCTGTCAACTTTGTTCAATATATTGATTCGCAAACCCACTATAAACCGTTTCTGTTTAGCCTTTTTAAAAACGAAAACCCTTCGTCTGGGTCTGCTGGGCTAATCACCACAAGGTTTGAGGTGAGTCTGAGCGCGTGTGTGGCAAGCGTTAACGCGCGCTCAGCGCTCAGCGCTTGAAGTCCAATTCTTTTTAGAATCACCTCGTTCTTTTTGCTGGGCACGATCAACGAAGGAAAAAGCTCAAAGTTTTGAGAGCGTGAAAGCTCTACCGCCCACTCAAGCTCCTCAACTGAAGTGAGAGGCGAAGTGTACAAAAAGTCTGGCTTGGCGCGTATCTTTTTTTCGACGCTTTTACCTTTTTGTAAAACGAAACCCACTTTTGTCGTCGAACCTTCTAGCAACTTTTCTTCTCTTATCACTCTGAGAGCGTGAGTGGGGGTGAGCCCAGTGTTTTCACCTCCTTCTCCCATTACAAGCAAAATGTGTTCTATTTCCCAAACCGCACACGCTCTTACCATAGCGCGTAGCGCGTTGAGCGTGATATCTCGTGTTCTTATGTGGCACATCACAGGAAGCGAGTATTTCGTTTTTATGTAAACGCACGCCGCAACCGATGAGCTGTGAGACTCACCAGTTGGAGAATCTGTGACGTCTACTTCGTTCGCACCACAAGAGCTTGCGTTTTTTACTACGTAATCGAGTTCGTGCCGCGTCGCCCTTTTTGAAGGGGGTGTGACTTCGTACAAAATCTTCATCGATTCTTCACTTCTCGAACCTCTCAAGTATTTTGTCCAATTCACAAAAAAGCTTTTGCTTCTCACCATTGTTGTCCAGCACAAAATTGGCCAAGTGCTTTGCGCTTTCAATCTCCCCTTCCTCCTCCCAAAGCGTCTTTAGCTCCTCAAGCGTTTTCGGGTCACCTTCTCTTCCTCTGATTTTTATCCTCTCAAAAACGACTTCTGGTTTTGCGTGCAAATAAATCAGCGCGTCGCAAACGCTTGAAAGCCACTCTATCTCGTTTTTAAAGCGCGCGTCCTTGATCACATAGTGCTTGTTTTGCGTGATTTGTTTTGAGCACCACCAAATGAATATGTCATTTCCAAAAGCTGAAGAAAGCGCAAATCCAAGTTTGTTGAGCTCTTGCCTTTTCTGCGTGCCAAAAATTTCCAAGGCGAGCTTTCTAAGCGGCTGGTAAATCGATACAACCTCAAAGTTGTGCTTTTCCTTTAGGTATTCGCTTGCGGTGTCTTTTCCCACACCAAAGTGGCCTATCAGCGCTACTTTCATGAATTTGTGTGATTGCACGAAAATTAAAGGGTTTTTCGGTAACTCTATATTTGTGTGTCCGTTTTAGTGCAAAATGGCCGAGTGCGTCAACATAACCACGCTATTTGGTGGTAGAGTGAGCGTGTTTTGTGTTGAGCTAGTGCACGTTCAAAAGCTGCTTTCTGAGTTGCTACCAAACTTGGAAAGCGAGTACCTCGATGAGCTACTTATCGAGCTTGTCACACAATACGGAAAGCGCGCGGTCACACAAGAAGACACAACTGTTTGCTCATTAACGATAGTCGTGCCAAAGCGTGTGATCAACGTGGAAATTCACCAGCCTTTTGAGCAAATCGAAAGCCTTCTTGCTACGCTTTCATCTGGGCCATTTAAGGTGTCCATCGCATCATGACTTATGTCATAATGCTTAAATAGTGATGAGGTGATATCATCTAGGTGGAAAAATGGATTCAACTATTCCGTTGATCAATATTGATTACAGCAAGTACGATTTCAAACAGGACACAAAATACGTTTATGTGGCCGAAAAGGGTTTGACAAGAAAAGTGGTCGAAGAAATATCCGCGATGAAGAACGAGCCAGAGTGGATGAGAAAGATAAGACTTCACGCGCTTGAAGTGTTTTTGAGCAAGCCTCTTCCTACTTGGGGTGCGGATCTTTCCAAGATAAACTTTGACGAAATAAGGTACTACGTAAAGCCAACAGAAAAGAAGGGAAGAAGCTGGGATGAGCTACCAAAGGAGATTCGAGAAACCTTTGAAAGGCTTGGAATACCAGAAGCCGAAAGGAAGTTTCTTGCGGGTGTTGGCGCTCAGTACGATTCTGAGGCGGTGTACCACAGCATCAGAGAAGACCTCGCAAAACAGGGCGTGATATTCGTGGACATGGACACCGCAGTAAAGGAGTATCCGGAAATCGTGAAAAAGTACTTTGGCACGATCGTTCCACCAGAAGACAACAAGTTTGCAGCTCTAAACACCGCAGTTTGGAGTGGCGGAAGCTTTGTTTACGTGCCAAAGGGTGTCGAAGTGGACATACCGTTACAGGCGTACTTCAGGATAAACGCGAGCAACATGGGCCAGTTTGAGCGCACGCTGATTATCGCGGAAGAAGGGTCAAAAGTGCACTATATGGAGGGTTGCACCGCGCCAATTTACTCCACCGATTCGCTTCACGCCGCGGTGGTCGAAATAATCGCAAAAGAGGGCTCTCACGTAAGGTACACCACGATTCAAAACTGGTCTAGCGACGTTTACAACCTTGTCACAAAAAGGGCTTATGCGTACAGAAACGCCACGGTTCAGTGGGTCGATGCGAACATAGGTAGCAAGGTCACGATGAAGTATCCTTCGGTTTATCTTGTCGGGCCAAACGCTCGTGCGGAAATCATTTCGGTCGCAATAGCGGGAAAGGGTCAGCACCAAGACGCTGGAGGCAAAGTGATTCACCTTGCTCCGAACACCACGTCAAGGATAACTTCAAAGTCGATTTCGTTTAACGGTGGAAGAACGACGTATCGCGGGCTCCTTAGGGTGGCAAAGGGCGCGACAAACGCAAAGTCAAGCGTAAGGTGTGACGCACTACTACTTGACGAAAAGTCGAAGACTGACACATATCCTTACAACGAAATTTATGAAAGCACAGCCTCGGTGACACATGAAGCCACGGTTGGCAAGATCAGTGAAGAGCAGATATTCTACCTCATGAGCCGTGGACTCACAGAATCCAAGGCGCTCACAATGATTGTGATGGGCTTTATAGACGAATTCACAAGAGAGCTTCCTCTTGAGTTTGTGGTTGAGCTTAACAAGCTCATCAACATGGAAATGACCAACGCAGTTGGGTAAAAACTCTGGTGGCACACTTTGTCCATGAGCGTTTTACAGAAGACAGACTTGAGGTTGCCAAAGCTAAACGAAGACGATATAAGGCGCTACTCAAAAGAAATGAACGAGCCTGAGTGGTTGCTAGAGTCCAGGCTGAAATCTTTTGAGCTCTTTAGAAAGCTACAACCCGAAATATCTCCTCTGTTTCAAAAGTACGCGGATTTGAGCGGCGTTTCTTTGGACTCTTACGAATACTTGAGGACAAGCAGAAAATCCAGCGTCACGCCAACTTTTGAAGAACTCGGAAACCCGAACTTTGTGGTTCAGGCTGGCGGAAATGTCTTAAGAGTGCCTCAGGAGCTACTTGAAAAGGGCGTTATAATAGAAACAATACAAGAAGCTTTAGAAAGACACCAAGAGCTTTTTAAAAGGGTTTTTCTGAACAAGGTTGTAAAATCGGAAAGCGATAAGTTTGCGGCTTTTGCAAACGCGCTTTTTGACACGGGAGTTTTTGTTTACGTTCCAAGAAACACCACTCTTGAAGAGCCTATTAGCCTAGTGTATTTAACAGACAGAACAAACAGCGCAATGGTTTCGCACACCATCATTTACCTTGAGCCAAACTCTTTTGCTGCGGTCGTGGAAGAAGGGTATTCGATTTCCAAAGACACAGGAAAGCCTCTCGTTTCTGTGCTCACCGACATACAGCTAGAGGACGCGTCAAGGCTTGCTTTTTCGAGTTTTAATGGCTTTTCAAAAGATGTTCGAAGCTTTTCGAACAAAAAGGCACGTGTTGGAAGGGATTCCACGATGAACTGGACTTTTGCTTACATGGGCTCTGCGTTCACAAGAGGAAGACTTGAAAACATCATGGCCGGCCAAGGGGGTAGCGCCGATGACATCGAGGTGCTGTTCGGAGATGGCGACCAAAGGTTCGACATGGCGTCTGATATAACGTTTGTGAGCACTAATTCAACGGGTGCGGTTTACGTAAAGGCGGCGCTAAAAGACAGCGCACGCGCTTTGAGCAGAGGTGTTGTAAAGATCACCGAAAACGCAAAGAAAAGTAGCGCGTTTCTTTCTATCCACTCGATGCTTTTGAGCCGAAACGCCGTCGCCGACGCAATCCCTACACTAGAAATCGACAACAACGACGTTAAGGCGACGCACTCTGCGGCGGTGGAGCAAATAGACGAAGAAAAAGTGTTCTATCTTGGAACAAAGGGATTGGACGAAGAGACTTCTAAAAGGCTGATCATTCTCGCGTTTTTCGAAAAAGCGGTGGAGAGAATACCCTCTCCTTCTCTCAGGATGAAGATTCGCTCTCTCGTTGAACACAAGTGGAGAGGAAGTGTAGGAGAACCGCCAAAAGTGGAAGAGGACATTTTCGAATGGGCGCTACAGTTTGGCAAGGTCTCGCCGATAAGCGACATATTTGGCACACACTACAAGTACCGCACAACCGTGGAAAAGAAGTGACGAAATATGACTTATGTCAAAAGGCTTAAATTAAGTGAAAAGCGTTTTGAGGTGTAAGAAAAATGGTTTCGGTTTTAAAGATCGTTGACCTTCACGCAAAGGTCGAAGACAAAGAAGTGTTAAAGGGTTTGAATTTGGAGGTAAAGCAGGGCGAAGTTCACGCCATCATGGGACCAAATGGTTCAGGAAAAACGAGTCTCGCCTACGTTTTGATGGCGCACCCACGTTACAAGGTGACACAGGGCGACATTCTTTTAGACGGTCAAAGCATTTTGGCGCTACGCACAGATCAGAGGGCAAAACTCGGACTGTTTCTCGGTTTCCAGTACCCCGTGGAAGTTCCCGGCTTAAGGTTTGGAAGCTTTCTTAGAACGCTAGCAACCGAAGTGAGAGGGGACAAAACACCATTAAGCCAGTTTTACTCTCAGGTAAAGCAAAATCTCGCAAGGCTTGGGTTTGACGAAAGCTTTCTTTCGCGCTCGCTAAACGAAGGATTCTCGGGGGGAGAGAAAAAGAGGGCAGAGATCGTGCAGCTCATGGTTTCAAGACCGAAATTTGCGGTTCTCGATGAGACTGACTCAGGCCTTGACGTTGACGCGCTGAAAGTTGTGTCCGAAGCGATAAACTCGATGAGGGGACCTGAAATCGCGTTCATACTGATCACCCACTACCAGAGAATACTAAAATACGTAAGACCGGACGTTGTGCACATTCTCGTTGACGGAAGAATCGTAAAGTCGGGCGACTATTCGCTTGCGGAAGAAATCGAAAGAAAGGGGTACGAAAGTATAAAAGAAGCTATGACTAATGCGTAAATGGTGTAACGAGTGCGCCTAAAGTTTTACACTTTTTACGCACAAGTCAAAGGTTCGAAAGATCTCACACAAACGCTAAACTATTTTTTAAAGAGTTCTGGTTTCACAAATGGGTTACTCGTGCTACACTGCGGCTACACCGATTGCTCCGTTTTGCTTTGTAAAGCTGTTGAGAGCACTCCTGATATTGCAAGAAACGAGCTTGTGATTCCTTTTTTACGGGAAAAGCTCTTTTGTCAGATTTAAGAGTTTACGCGGTAGACCACGCTGGTAAGAGCAAAAGAAGAAAGTTCACGCTCGTGATACTCGGTGAGTAGCTTTGAACCTTTCAGGGTTTGGAGTGGCTTATGCGCTCGGGGTTTCTCTTGCCGCACCCCCAGGTCCCATAAACATGCTAATGTTCAGCGAAGCGGTGAGAAACTCACGGTGGTCGGCTTTCTCGATAGGGCTTGGTGCGCTTTCCGCTGACGCGATTTTTTACGCGCTTGTCTCCACCCTAAGAAGCAGCGTGTTAAACTCAAAAATCATCTTTTTGCTTTATCCTATCGGATGCGCCGTTTTGCTTTATCTTTCCTTTCTTCTTGTGAAAGGCGCAAACGCAAAGCAAAGTGAAAAACAAGTCAAAGGTGTGAAGTACATAAAGGGGCTTGGCGTTGGACTCACAAATCCGCTACAAATTGGCTGGTGGATAACCGTGGGTTTACCTCTTGCGTCGATTTTCGGGGTTGAGTTTGCGCTCGGTTTTTTCAGCGGAATCTTAAGCTGGGTTTTGGGATTTACAAGCATGGTTTCTCTATACCGAGAAAGGCTTGTGAAAGCGTTTAAAGTGATTAGCTACGCTTCTGCCGCAGTGCTTTGCGCGTTTGCGCTGTACTTTGCGCTTCTTTTTTTGAGCGCTTTAACTGCTTAGAATCCTAGCTCTCTTGCTATGATGCTAACCGCGTTCACAAGATTTATGTACGCTATATACGGGCTTTTGTAAGGATTGAAGTAAAGGTGAACTTCACCTGAAGCCGCCTTCTTTGTCGAACAGTAGTACAAGTGGTCAGATTCTGTAAGAACCCTCCAAGTTCTCAAAATCTCAGGATCGGCTTGGTTTTTCACAGCCTCTTCTAGAGAGTAAATCTCTTGAAAAGCGTGTTTTTGTATGCTGTTTCCAAGCCAAGCCGAAAGGTCCTTTTCCACATCCGCCCAAGAAGTAAAACTTTCGGCGAGCAAGCTGTCTTTGCTTTCTAGACACGCCGCTTCTGAGGGTGTGAGAAGCTCAACACCATTTGCGTTGAGCTCCTTTCCAACGCGCGCCAAGAACTCGAATATTCCGCTTGATGCGTCGTGATGCTCGCCAAAGGTTTCGTAATCGATGTACACAGTGAGTAGCGAACCTTGTGATTTCGCAATCCAGCGCGCCCATTTTTCAGCGGAAAGCGGATATTCAGACCAGCTTCTGTCTGAAAACCTAAAACCGATGTCGTCGCTTAGGCTGTTGTTTCTTGTGAAAACTTTCACGCCGTCCACCGTGTAAACCTCGTTTGGTGATTTGTTTCCCAAAAGCGCGGCGCAACCCTCGGCGAACGTAGCTTTAAAACCAAGCTCCCTCACCTTCTTTGCAACCGAGCGAGAGAAGATGAGCTCGGTGTTCGTAAAGCATGTGGGTGTTGTGTCAAACAGCCTTTTGATCAGCTCGCGCTGCATTCCCACCTGTTCAAATAGCTCGCTAGTGTCCACCAAAGACGCAAGCGAGTGATAGTAGGTTTCCGCGATCGGTTCAAACCTACCCGTTGAAAACAGCTTTCTAAAGCCTTCTATCACGTCCCATCGCGCTTGTTCCATGAGTTGCTCGAGCAACACTCCGCTTATCGATAGCCCCGCTTTTAGCTCCTGCGTTTCGTAAAGCAGTTTGTTCGCTTGTGTGTAACACCTTTTTGACACTCTATCGAGAATTCTTCTGTCCTCTTCACTCCAGAAGCTCACCGATTTGTCAAACACTCTTGTGCGCGCAAGCCTCTTTGGCTGGTGAACTTCGAAGCACAGCAAAACGTGTTCAACCATCGCTCAACGCCCTCTTGTACACTTCAAGCGTGTTTTGCGCGCACTTTTCCCAGCTAAACTTCTTCGTCTCCTCTTTGCCTTCGATTCCAAGCGTTTTTCTGAGCGGTTCCCTGAGCTCAATCGCGAGCATCAAATCCGCAAGCTCGAGCGTGTCCCAAAAGTCAAATTTTAGAACTTGAGTCAAAGCTTCCCCAACGCCTGTGGTTTTCGAAATTATCGTGGGCAAACCCGCGCTCATCGCCTCTAAAACCGTCATTCCAAAAGGCTCGCTCACCGCTGGTAAAACGTAGGCGTCGCTTTCCACAATCCACTTTTTCATTTCTTTGTCTGAAACCCTTCCAAGAAGCTTAACGCTTTGCTGTATTCCCAAATCTTGTGAAATCCTCCTTATTTCCGCTTCCGAATCGCCAGAGCCCGCAAACACAACTTCGAACTCAATAACTTTTAAGGCGACGCGAGCTGCCTCGACCAAGTACCTCGGACCTTTTTGGCTTGTGAGCCTTCCAAGAAAGATTATTCTACCCTTTCTTTCATAGTCAGTTTTGTGAACTCCAAGCGGGTTAAAACCGTTGTGAACCACGTGCACACCGTCACACCTTGCGTACTTTTCGCAAACAAGCGTCTTTGTCCAACCGCTCACCACGATCACCCTTTTTGCGGCGTGCACCATTGAACGCTCGATGTTTGCTATCCACTCCTGCGGATTAAAGAAAGCTGAGCGGTCGAACTCTGTGCTGTGAACCGTGACAACTAAAGGAATTGAGTGAATTTTGCTAAGCGCTATCGCCGCAAGCGCGCCTATCCAATCGTGACAGTGGATAAGGCTTACGCCCGATGGGTCGAACGCTTTCACAAGCTTTTGGTTGTACTCTTCAACTGCACCCCAAAAGTTTTTGAGATCATATGTCACAGGGTCTACGCTTGATTGAAGAATCAGCTCGTGAAAGTTGACGTGAGTGTCTGTGGGCGAGCCGTTGATTCTGGGTTTGTAAAAATCAACTTCAACACCTCCTTTCACAAGCTCGCGCGTGAGCATGGCGCAGTGAATTCCAAGCCCGCCCACTGTAAACGGAGGGTACTCCCAGCCTATCATTGCGACCTTTGTGGCCATCAACCTAAAACCGTGCGCCAAAGTATAAGCGTTTTAACACCTATTGAAAGAAGCGTTTCTTTTAAACCAAGAAAGTAGTCACCACGACGAACTGGTGCTATGTTAAAACTCACGCCGTTAAACTCTGTTTTCTCTAATATTTGTAAAACCCTTTGTGCACACTGCTCGGGCGTTCCCGCAATCGCGAACTTGTCAACCATTTCTTCGTCCACAAGCTCGTACATTTCACGAGGCCAAATGGCGCTAGGAGAAAAGTACCAGTCGTCAACTTTTTTGAGCAATCGCTCAAGCTTCTGAGCGACGCTTTGCTCATACTCTGGGTTAAGTCTTCCGACAACGCTGTAATAGTGCGCAACGTATGGCTTAACACTTTTTCGAGCAAGCTCCCCGTCCTTTGAGCAACAAAGCGTAAGTCTTGGCGCGACAAAAAGCTCTGATGGCTTTCTTTTTGCTTTTCGTGCGCCCATCTTGACGCATTTTAAGAGTTCGGAAAGATACTCTTTTGATGTGAATCTTGCGCCTAGCACAACACCATCAGCGATTTCGCCTGCAAGTTTTGCGATTTTGTGGCTTCTTGTGCCGATAATGATTTCTGGTGTGCCAATTGGTCTTAAAAGCTTAAAGCGTTCAAACGAAAAACACCTTTGGTGTTCACCTCTTTACCGCTAATTAGCGCTCTGATCGTTTGCACGGCCTCTTTTAAGGCGCGCACTGGTTTTTGCGCTCTAATCCCTATTTTTTCTAGTGATGCGCCAACGCCAAGCCCCAAGTAGCATCTGTCACCAGAAAGCTCTGCAAGCGTCGCGAAGCTTGACGCAAGAAGCGCTGGATGGCGTGTAAACGGGTTTGAAACAAGACTACCAATCTTGATGTTACGTGTTACTTTGAGCGAAAGCGCTTGTAGAACAAAGCTATCCGGATATCCCAAAACATCCGAAACCCCAAGTCTATCAAAACCAAGCTTTTCCACCAGTCTAGAAATCTCCAAGAACTGGCGTGGAGAAAGCGCTGGTGTGATCTCGGCCTCTAAAATCATGCGCTTTAAAGCATGAGCTTTAAAAAAAGGCTTTTTACAAGCGTCAAAAGAGTTAACGCATTTCGCGTGATTCAAATCTTGTGGAAAATTGAAATCTTTTTAAGAAATTAATAGAAAAAAACACAATGCTTATTACGAACTTATGAAAAATATTCGAAGAAATGGCTGAAAAAGAGCAAAGGAGTCCGCCTAGTCAGTACATAAGAGAAGCCACAGGACTTGTCAGAACCGCTGGACCTTGGTCAGTGGGTTTCACTCTACGTAGGTATACGTAGGTACGCATCAGCATACCTATCATACGCGTAGAGCTTGGGCTTCACAGCATCATTTAGGAACCTCACGAGTTCATCGGGGTCACTCCGCTTTCCCCCTGTCAGCACGCACCCACCCAAGAGAGAAGGTAGAACCACGCGGTCCCACCACTCCCTCTGGGAAGCGCCCTCCATCCTCAGTTCAACACGCTTCCTCCCACCAACCCACTTTACAATGTAGCCGAAGCTCATCCTCATGTACAGGTTTATCGCCGCGTTGAGTTGCCTATTCGGAGACCGCACCCTCACCACACACGAAAACCGCTCCATTCAGGTCTTTGTTCTCCCACCCACACCTGGAGCAGAACGACGAGCTACCGTAGGGGTCTAGCTCCTTCACCTTGGCTTCCCCCAGTCTTTCTTCAAGTATCCTTGTGATACTCCGCCAGTCACTCCTCGAAATCCTGCGGTTCCACACACGCGAGCGTGTGTACATCCCCTGCTTTTTGAGCTCTTCGAGACCCACAGAACCACACATTGATTGAACAACACGCGCGATTTCTAGCTGGTGCTTTCTCGCTCGGTTTCTTTCTCTGTTGGAGTACTTTGAAAGAACCCTCCCAGCCTTCTTGGATTTTGAAGCCTTCCTCTGAACGCTCCTCCTCTTCTCGAAGAATGAAATGTGCACCGATGCCAGCTTCTTAGTGTCTATCCTCACCCACCCTGTTTCAGGTGAGTAGCCATCAAAGGAAAGAAGATTGAAGTTCCAAGCCACACTGGGTTTTCCTTGGTTCCCATCCTCGTAGTGCACGGGTAAGTGCACCTTTTCGGGTGTGATTACGGGTTCACCGAGCGCAGACGAGGACACCTCCTGAGGTAGAGGGAAGTACCTCTTTGAGAGGTCGAGGTACACGTGTTCACCCGGCTTAACGGTTAATCTCAGCTTTTCACCCTCAAGCTTTATGAGTGTTTGTTTGGCTCTTACAAAGAGTCTTCTTGCGGTGGGTCTTCTCCTCTTTCTTTCTCCTTTAACATAGTTTTTTCTCCAAGACTTGAGTATTGAGTATGCTGTCTTTATTGCTGAGTCAACCCAGTGGGCTGCGTAAGGCCAACCTTGGAGGAGGCTTTCCCTGAGCTTCTTCTTGTACTCCTTGCTGTGGATGTCCACCTTGTACTTTGGTAGTAGCCTCCACTGCTTCTTACCCTTCACCTTCCTCCTCTCCCACTCTATATTATTCCAAAGCTCTCCAAGTAGTTTGGTTCACAGCGTCCCTGTATGCTCGTAGCAGGGGCTCGAGCTCCTCTCCACACTCGTGTTGGAGTGTATAGCTCCTTAGCACCTCGAACAGCCTCCCTGTGTTCGCGGCCTCAGGGCGTGCACCCGCTCACACATCCACAGGTATATTTCGTAAACCTATATAAACCTCCATACACCGAAACTGCTGACAACGGCGTTCAACGTGATTTGGACAGGAAATGCCGTCGGGTTGACCGCGGCCTTCATTTTACAGTCGTATATGTTTGTGTCACCGGGGGCTAAACTTCGTCGAGAGCTAATACTAATCGCCACATTACTTTCGACGCTTAACGCCGCGGTTTATATGTTCTTTTCGCTTGCAATCCCAAGGTCTGGAGGTGATTATCAGTACATCTCTCGAAGCCTCCACCCCTCTTTGGGTTTTATGAGTGGCGTCAACTGGGCGCTCTGGCTTCCACTGGTACTTGGCTGGACAGGGTCAAAGGTCGTTCCAATCGGTTTTTGTGAGTTTGGGCGTTGTTCTTCACAAAACAAGTTTAATCACGTTTGCGAACACACTTTCTACTCCGAATAATAGCTTTGTGATCGGTGCGATTTTTATTGTAGCATTCACTTTGATCACGCTACTTGGAAACAGAGTATACTTTGCGTTTCAAACGATAGCGTTCGCTTTCATGATTGTCGCTTTTTTGATAACAGTTGGTGTTTTTGCCACAAACTCTCCTGTGAGTTTTTCCAATCTTATAGACAAAACCTTTGGTGCGGGAACTTATAACTATATGATAGACGAGTTTTTCAAAACAAGGAGGGTATACCCTACGACCGTTTTTCACCGCCTTTTTGAGCGGAATAGTTTTGTGGGCAGGAATTAACACATGGTCTCTTGGCACGTCAATGATCGCTGGAGAAATCAAGCAGGCGAACAAGATCAAAACGTGGTTGATATCAAACGTTTTGGGCGCAATAGTTGTGGGTGTTCTTTTTGCGATTACCGCACAACTTTATCTTTCCTCAGTGGGTGAGAAATTCGTTTACGCCGCAACTTGAGTGGAACCCAGTATTACAAAATTGTGTTCCCTCCCTACTACTCTTCTTTTGTTATACTCGCTTCTCCAAGCGTAATCTTGTCAGTAATATTTGCCATAGGCTTCTTTTTGGGTGGTATCTTTTACATGCCTCAAAACCAAATAATAGCAAGCAGAATGATGCTCGCATTTGCGTTTGACAGCCTCGCACCAGCTAAACTTGGCGAAGTGAGTGAAAGATTTCATGTTCCAGTGATATCGACACTCATTGCGCTTTTAATCAGTCTTTTGTCACTATGGATTTATGTTTACACAAACTGGTTGGGGTTCTTTTCTCAGCTTTTCGCTGTTGCTTTTAGCTTCTCACTTCGATTGCTGCGATAATCTTTCCGTATAGAAGGCGTGAGCTTTATGAGCACTCACCAGCGAACAAAAAAATCGCTGGAATTCCATTAATGAGTGTGCTCGGATTTGCAAACGCGATTTTTATGGGCGCTTTTATATACGAAAACTGGGTTGATAGCGCGCTTGGTTCAAATAGCATTCAATCGGTTGGTCTTATCACGGGTGTGCTTGTGTTTTCTTTTGTGCTTTTCTGGGTGATAAAGTGGGTGCGCAAAAAACAAGGAATAGATGTGGACGCGCTGTTTCGCGAGATTCCTCCGGAGTGAGCGTATTTGAAAAAAAGCATATCAAATTTAATTTCTCTCATAAAAAAAGGTGGGCTCGACCCGCTTGAGCTTACTGAAAAGCTAATACAAAGAATCAAGAAACACGACGGAGTTTTGAATAGCTATGTCGCACTCAATCCAGACGCGGAAAAACACGCCAAGTCTTTGAACAAGAGTGCGCTTTTGTGTGGCTTACCTGTTTCTGTAAAAGATCTTATAGACACGGCGAAAATTCCCACCACTTACGGCTCTGTTATTTTTAAAAACTACATCCCAAAACGTGATGCTAAGATCGTCGCAAATCTTAAGCGCGCTGGCGCTTTCGTTCTTGGAAAAACAAACACTCACGAATTCGCATTGGGAATCGAGACGCCTCCGACTCGCAATCCTTGGGATATAACAAGAATTCCTGGCGGCTCTAGCGGTGGCTCTGCGGCGAGCATAGCGGCTGATTTGGCCGTTTTCGCACTTGGTACCGACACAGGCGGTTCGATAAGAATCCCTGCGTCTATGTGTGGTATTACTGGTCTAAAACCAACATACTCAAATATTTCGACACAAGGCGTTTTTCCAGAATCATGGTCTTTGGACCATGTTGGACCGATGTGCAGATTTGCTTCAGACCTCCCTCTTCTATTAGAGGGCATGGGTTATCGAGTAAAACGTAGTAGCAAGTTTCCGCTAAAACTGGGGTTAGAAAGCAACTTTCTTTCAGAATGCAAAAAAGATGTAAAATCTGCGCTGGAAGCTTTCGTGAATAAGCTTGTGTCAGAAAGAGTGGCTGAAGTGCAAGAAGTGAGTTTTCCATTACTTGAGCAAATAAACTCGGCACACTCTATTATAGACACTTCTGAAATTGCAACCGTTCACAAAAAAATTTATCCAAAGCACAAAAAAGAGTATTTGCCCCTTTCAATCGAACAAATTGAGCTAGGGCTAAAAAGAAGCGCAGTTGAATACGTGGAAGCGATTAGATTTAGAAGTAAAGCCGTAAAGCGCGTGTCGTACGAATTTAGGCGTTTTGATGTGCTTGTAACTCCGACAATGCCAAGTGTCGCACCAAAAATTTCTGAAGTTAAGAAAATGACACTTGAAGAGCTATACCCCTTTGTCAAGTTCCTCGAGCCTTTTAACTTCTTAGGTTTTCCAGCTTTGGTAGTACCTTGTGGTTTTGCAAACTTGCCTATTGGCGTTCAGTTGGTCTCAAAACCGAATCAAGAAGGTGTGCTGATTGGCCTTGCTGAGCGCTATCAAAGCGTGACAGACTGGCACACCAGGACACCAGCGATGTTTGGTGAATTAGACGTTTGAGTGAAGCTTGAGTTTTAAATCGTCGAGCTGCGCGTAAAGCGTTCGAAGTTGGATGTCAATTTCTTGAGTATAGCGCGCAATTCTTTCTAAGTAGTCGTGCTTGTATTCAAGAGACAATGGTTGGAGGCACAACGGACACGCCGCTGAAGAAATTATCTTTTTCGTGTTCTCTTCAAACTGCTTCTTTCTTTTTTCTAAAAGCTTTATGTTCCTTTCAATTTCAATAATTCTTTTCTTTAAGTCTTCTGAGGACACTTTAGCCACCAACGATTTTGGAAAACCTGCTACTTGTTCGTGTCTCACGTAGAAATTCTAGGTTTGTGAGCGCGATTTCAGCGGAAAAGCGCACGATTTCTTCAGCGTCTGAGTTCATCACTTTTTCAAGCGTTTTTCTTGAGCTTTGATCACCTATCACACCGATTGCCACGGCTGACTCGTGTCTGACTATAGGAGCTGGATCCTCGAGCACTGCGCGCTCAAGGTAAGGAAGTGCGCTTTTATATCCGAGTTGCCCAAGCACAAAAGCGGCTTCGTGTCTTACCACGGGATCCTCGTCTTCTAGCAAAACCCTTCCGATTTCTTGAACGACGCTTTGGTCGCCTATCACTTCGAGCGCGCTTAGAGCTCTTATCCTGATCACTCGATCCTTGTGGCGCAAAAGAGAAACAAAGAAGGAAACGTCTTTTTGCTCAAACTTTTAGCTCCATTTTTGAAATTGTTCCAATTCTTTCCTTAATGAGGTTGCTCAACTTCGTGTTTTTTATTCAACGCATTGGTAAAAGCATTTCGCCTTCGCTCGGGTCTCCGATTAGCCTAGCTTGGTTTTTTGTGTAAAGCAAGCCAACATATGCGCATGTCACAGCATCAAGCTCATCCGCGCTCCACTCTCCCACGTTTAAGTGGTGACGCCTTAATCCTTGAACCAAAAAGTGTAACCCCTTACTTTTTCTTGGAATTCCGAGAATGTCTTGAGCGCCTCCCGGATAGCCTTCAAACACGTTGTACCCCTTTTCTCTTAACACTTTCGCAAGCGCCATCCCTCTTTTTGTGAGTTGTCTCATTGGTCCGAGGGTGATCGGAAAGAACTTGATTCCCATTCTCAAAAGTTCGCGGTCGCACTGCCTTAAATGGTGCTCGGAGCGCTCGTCCAAACTTTTTCTTTGTTTTGGAAGAGAAAGTGGAGCGTCGATTACGACCAAAATGGGGCTTTTTGCCTCCACGTAAGAAATTATTTCGGAATCGGTGTGAACAATCGCGTGGTCAATTTCAAAGTGCTCAGAGATCGCAGCAACCCCTGTGTTTTTGGTTTCAGAAGCCGCAAGATCTATTCCAACGGCGATCCAGCGCAAAGCGTTCACTTTACGACCATCATCGTAAGAGTAGACCTTACGTTTGGGATTTTTCTTATCTTTTTCGTAATTACGTCCTTTAGCATCTCCACGTTGGGCGCTTCAAGAAGTAGAACAATGTCGTACACTCCGTAAACTAGGTGAGCGGTTTTCACTTCTGGAACCTTCTTTGCCTCTGCTAACACCGAATCTTCGTAGCCCACTTCGGCGTTTATGAGAACGTAAGCGAAAACCAACGCGCACCGTTTTATAATGCGCCCACAAATATTTAAGCTAGCCGTAGCGGTGTTCCTTTAGGTCTTTAAGCATTTGTTCAAACTGCTCTTTCGTTATTTCGCCTCTTGCGTATCTTAGTCTAAGTTCCTCGACAGCCCTGTCGTACTCCACGGTGCTTCTTGCGAACCTAAAGCTACCAAGGGTAAAAAGAATCGCAAACACAAAGAAAATCACAAGAAACGCGAGTGTTAAAGCGAAAGCGAACCATCCTGAGGCACCAGAAATCACACCGAAACCAAAGGGAAACACAAAGAAGCCCGTTTTGTTTGTCGCTGGAAAATACGGTTGGGACATAAGTGTGGCTACAAAAATCACAAAGAAGCCTAAAAGGATGAGAGCCAAAGCGATTCCAACAAGCGGAACTTTTTCTGTCATCGTTTATAATTTTACAAAAAGTGTGGTTTAAATGTGACGACTTTTCACAGATGATGTCCTAGATTAGAAAGCGATAAGCTGTGGTCAAGCGTGAAAACCGTTGTGTAGACGCTGTCTGTATAAGCGTCTCGTGCCTGTCGCTTATCATGAATAGTTGTTAATCCAATGATTTCTTCAGGTGTTGTCATGAAAACACTTGTTGCTCAAAAATTCAACGATGCTGTGTGAATAAGCGATGAATGAGTGCGGAAACCACTTATGGAAAAATCAATGCTTCCAAAACCTTTAAGGCGGGATTCGCACCTAAAGCTTTAAGCCACAAAAAACGCTCACACCCGCGGAGCGCAGGCACGGCTGTAGAGACTGGGATCACCGTAACCCTGTAGCGTGGATCGAGTCTGGTCGTGAAGCAGGAAGCTTCCGCCTTAAGAGCTGGGGTAGCTCGCCACTATTTGACCAATATGTGTCATTAAAGGGAGAAAGATTTTTAAATTTGTTTCCCCCTATGCTACACAGAATGATAGATGAATATATGCTGAACAAGAAAGAAGACATAAAAACCTGACCGTCTACCAGAGGGAAACCTCGTTTGCCAATACGAAAGAGTTTGTCATCGCAGTCGTTGGGCCAAGAAGAGCTGGGAAAAGCTACTATCTATACCATATTATAAAGTCAAACAAATTAAACGACGATGAATACCTGTTTCTTAATTTTGAAGACGAAAGCTTGAGGTCCATGCCAAGAAGAGAAGTGCTCTCGTGCGTTGCCAAACACACAGAAATCTATGGGAAACAACCTGAGTACGTTTTTCTGGACGAGGTTCAGGCTTTTGAGCACTGGAGTAACTGGGTGTACGAGCTATACGAAAAGAAGAGGTACAACATATTCATCACGGGATCCTCATCCAAGCTTGTATCAAGGGAGGTAGCCACCCAGCTAAGAGGCAGAACGCTAAACATCCTCATCCTCCCCTTCTCGTTTAGTGAAGTGACCAAGTTTAAAGGATTTGAAGCCAAGGAATACTACTCCACGTATGAAAAGAGCGCAATGCTTGGCCAGCTATCCCAATATCTAAGAAGTGGGGGGTTTCCCCAGCTCGTCTTAGGGCAGATGGACCCCAACTTGTTCTTCAGAGACTACTTGGACTCTGTGGTCTACCGAGACATAGTTGAAAGATTCAAAATAAGGGAGGCTTGGCTCATACGCACACTTCTAAGATTTGTATCAGCCTCTTTTTCCGCACCCTTCTCCGTCAACAAGGTGTACAACACCCTCAAATCTCAGGGAATAAGCGTAAGCAAAAAAACAGTGTATAAGTATACAAACTACGCTGAGCAAGCCTTCTTCTGCTTCACACTGAAAAGGTTCGACTTTTCACCGAGGCGCTCAGAGCTCTCCATACCAAAAGTATACTTGAACGACACAGGTCTCATAAACCACCTCATTCCAGACGCCCATAAACAAACAGGTAGACTCATGGAGAACGTTGTGTTTCTTAAGCTTAAACAAAAACAGTTTTCGGGAAAAGTGGGAGAAATCTCATACTACAAAGATCAACAAGGCCACGAAGTGGACTTCGTGACCGACTCTGGGAAATGCCTAATACAAGTCACCTACGCAAATGGCTTCGACGAGGTTGACCGAAGAGAGTGGAGGAACCTAATCAACGCCAACCAAATCTTCAAGTCAAAAAGACTCTACATAATCACCTGGGACTACGAAGATGAAAGAACCCTAAACTGGCGCGGGGACAAAGAAACCATAAGCTTCATCGAACACCAGAGACCCCGTCCGTAAGGGCGAGGAGTTAACTATAAATACGAATAAGATTAAAAAGATTGGGGATGTTCCCTGAAAGCACCAGTCACAGGTGTGGGTATGTTACCCACGTTGAAGGAAAGGGAGCTGAGGTGTCCTAAGTGTGGTATGGTATACAACCGTGACTTGAATCAGTGAACATAGCCCGTGCCTTAACGAGAGGTACGGGTCGGGGGTACGTAAACACCCCGAAGGGGGAAATGAAGGTGCGTCGTGAAGACCACTGGAAACCCCAAAGCCCCGTCCGTAAGGGCGGGGTAGTTTACTCCCAGTTCCTCTCCTATTTCTTCAAAACGCTTTATACACTTTGGAATCCCCGAGGGGCGAGGTTTTGGAAAAAATATAACCTTGCATGTTAAAACGGTTAAGAAACACGCTTCGGTGATACTTTGATTCCAAACAATGGTATCTAGATGTGGGAGTTTTCACAACGGCGTGTCTTGGTTTAAACTCGGTTGAGCCTATGCCTAACAACTTTACAACAACACGCTTAGCTCTTAGAGTTAAAAGTAATGCGCAAGACCTATCCTTGATACACGGTAGGAGCAATTTTAGGAATCTTAAATCAGTTCAAAGAGTTTCTAAAAAACTCGCCTTTGAAGAGCTGGAATCGCTCATGATGATGTAAACAGCTTCCGCGCTTGCTCACCGAGTGGCTATCCAGTAGAATTCAAAACTTAAAGTGGGATCACCTGTCTCTAAGTGTTCGCGGAGTGCGGGTAAGCCTATGGACACCGTGCGGTGGGTATCGTGATACTAGCGGAAGCCAATTATTCGTGGTAACTCAAAGTCACTTTTCAATCTTTTGCACGCGAATCATGTTGGTTGAACCCACAGGACCAGTTGGCATACCCGCTACAACGATCACCGTGTCGCCCTGCCTTACCAAATCGAGTTTTTTGAGATGTTCCTCTACCATGTCTGGCAGAGGCGCGTTTGCGCTTTCCTGTGCGTAAAAGCTTTCAGTGCCCCAAACGATAGAAAGCCTTCTTGCCACTTTTGTGTTTGGCGTAAAAGCCTTAATCGGTATCATCGGCCTGTGTTTTGCGATAAGCCTTGCGGTTGAACCTGAGCGCGTGTACGCCACGATGAATTTGGCTTTTACAGCGTTTGCGACCTGACACGCCGCTCTTCCTATCGCCTCTTCTACGCTTTCTGCGTCGATCACAGGTTTTGGTTGGTACACCATTTCTCGCTCGGTGGAAGCCGCAACGCGCGCTAGCACTCTTACCGCTTCCAAAGGGTACTTGCCAACCGCGGTTTCTTCGGACAACATCAGCGCGTCTGTGCCATCAAGTATGGCGTTTGCGATGTCGCTCACCTCTGCGCGCGTTGGAGTGGGTTGGCTGAGCATGGAAATCAGTATTTGAGTGGCGGTGATCACAGGTTTTCCGAGTAGGTTTGCGAGCTTTATCACCTTTTTTTGGACAAGAGGCACGTTTTCTATTCCTATTTCGACACCCAAATCGCCTCTTGCCACCATCACCGCGTCACAAGACGAAACGATTTCCTGAATGTTCTCAACCGCCTCGCTTTTTTCTATTTTCGCTATAACAGGGATATCCGAGTTGAACCCTTTTAACACCTCTTTTGCCCTTAGGATATCGCGCGCACTCCTTACAAAGGAAATCGCGATGTAATCCACCTCGTTTTGAACGCCAAACTTTATGTGCTCTATGTCCTCTTCTGTTATCGCCGAAACGTCTCCTTTAGCCTTTGGTATGTTGATGCCCTTTCCTGTTGTGAGCAAACCACCCAGTTCGACCCTGCACGAAACCCACTCTTTTGAAATGTCTATAACGCGAAGTCTTATCGTTCCGTCCGCAAGATAAACCTCGGAACCAACTTCAACAAGCTTGGACAGGTTTTTGAACAACACTGGAATTTCTTGGTCGTTTTGTTGAAAGGGCGAATTGGAAAGTTTAACAATCGAACCTTCCTCAAGTTTTAAAGGCTCGCGTAAAAGCTTTCCAACCCTTAGTTTTGGCCCTGGTAAATCTTGAATTACGCTAATGTTAATCTTAAGCTCTTCAGAAATCTTTCTTAGGGACTTTAACCTTTGAAGGTGTTCGGAATGGCTTCCGTGAGAAAAATTCAACCTTGCCGCGTCCATTCCTGCTTTGACGAGTTCCACTATCATGTTTTCTTCAGACGTGGCAGGTCCGATCGTGCAAACAATCTTTGTGTATCTTAAAGGCATGCAACTCATACCACTTGAGGAGTATTAAAATGCTCTTGTCGTGATTTAATCATTTCAAGCAATAAACTTCATATGTAACAACAAAAAATATTTATATTGTTTAAAAAAGACAAAAGCGGTGAAATTTCCACGAGTGATGAGCTAACAATTGATGGAATAGGTAGCTTTCTTGAAAAGAAGGGGCACACGCTTCTTATTAAAGGGTATGCTGGCGCAGGAAAGACCACGCTAGCCCTCCAACTCCTTAAACGGTTAGGAGGAGAAAAGGGTGTTTACATCTCTTCAAGAGTTTCGCCAAAAAAGCTTCAACAGCAAATACCATGGGTGGGCGATTCACCAAAATCTGAAATGGTCGACGTAAGGGTGGGGCTTGCCGCTTCGGTTTTGGAAGAAATTGTAAGAGCAGTTTCTGAAAAGGCGCCTGTTGTGGTGCTCGACACTTGGGATGGTTTGGCAAAAGAGATGGACGAAAAGGAGAGGCTAAAAGCCGAAAAAACTCTTATCGCGCTTGCGGACGGCTCCGAAACTCGCGTGATATTTGTGAGCGAAGAGCCGGGTAAGACCACGATGGACTACTTGGTCGACGGAATAATTGAGCTTGTCCGCTCAGAGGAGTACGGAAGGGTTTTTCGAGAAGTGGAAGTTCAAAAGCTACGCGGCACACTCATAGACCAGCACAAGTACCTTTACACACTTTACAAAGGACAGTTCAAGCACTTTCACCCTTACCGCGAACCAGAGCATTCAAAGCTTTCGCCTGTCACTCCCAAAAAAGACACAGAAAAGGGCTTCTCTTTTGGCTCAGACGACTTAGACCGCGCTTTTAAAGGAATAGAAAAAGGCGCCACGGTTACGATAGAGTACACGCCCAAAGTTCCATATTCCGCTTTACGAACGCTTTTTCTACCATTGGTCGTAAACTTCCTTTCGCTTGGGCGTGGCGTTGTGCACTTACCTCTTCCTGGCGCAAGCCCCCACGCGCTTTTAAAACTCGTTGGCGCGTGCGTCAAAGACTTAAAACTTTATAGGCTCGCCGTTCCAGGTTCTTCTAAAGATTTCAGCGCACCTCTTTTCGGGTTTAGCGAAGAGCAAGTGAAGGAAGCCCACAAAAACGTTTCCGAAAAACTTGAAGAAGTAAAACGTCTTAGTGTAGACGGACACGCTCTTATAGTGGATAGCATTGGTCTACTAGAAAACATGTTTTCACCAAATTTGAACGAGCTACTGCAAGCGCTTGCTGCCAGAGCTTCACGCGTTCAAAGAGAAGAAGACATAGCGGTTTTCTTGTTACCTTCCGACTCTAAAATAAAGCCCGAAATCCTTTCTATGAGCAACACCCACATAAGAGTGATTTCAAAGGATCGGTCGATCGTTGTGATGGGAGAAAAACCAGAAACCGAAGCGTACGTTGTCGAGCACGATCAAAATCCGATTCTTCCTAAGCTCTGGGTGATCGTGTGATGGGCGCCGTACTCAAATCGAGCGAGTTTGTAAAAGAAGTGGAACAAGCGCTCGCTGACGTCATAGGTTCGGTGAGCGCAAGCGTAGTTGCGCAACAGGCGCTCGCTCGAGCAGAAAGAATACAAAGCTTTCCCGAAGTGTTTGAAGAGTTGTGCAACTCGTTGTTTGGAACATCGTCGGGCGTGCTTATAAAAGAAGTCACGAAGACGATCGCAAAAAAGAGAGGAATAGTTCGCGCAAACATTAGTTTGAAAGAGCTTTTTGACACAATAAGCCAAAAAACTTTATGAATTATTGTTCATTTTTACTGCCATGTCACTAGAAAAACTTGTTAGCGAGGCGCGCAAGAGCGACGAAGTGGTCAAACTTGCGCGAGAGCTTTTGCGCATCAATTCAGAAAGCGAAACGGCACAAATCCAAAATTTCGTGAAGGACTTTTTGAAAAGCGTGGGCGCGAAAGTTGAAACCCATAGCGTCAACGGCAAAACTTTTGCTGTCACTTCGGTGACCGGCGAAAACAAAAAACACGCGCTTATACTTTACGCCCATTCAGACGTCGTTCCATCGGGCGACACAAAAAGATGGAGCTATCCGCCTTATGACGCCACAGTTGTCGGTGACAAAATATACGCGCGTGGTGCTTCCGACATGAAGGGCGCTCTTGCTTCCGAGCTTTTTGTGTACTCGCTTTTGGTTCAAAACGACGTGACGCTTTCAAAACCCGTGAGCTTTGTGTGCGTGCCAGACGAAGAAAACTGGGTAAAAACCCCTACAGGATGGGGCGTGTCAAAGTGGCTTCTTGAAACTGGTAGAGTAATCGGAAAGTGTTGTATTATGGGCGAACCCAGCGGCCTTTCAAAAATTTGCATAGGCGAAAGAGGGGATTACTGGATAAAACTGATGTGTGAAAGCACACCAAGACACGGAAGCGCACCGCTTTACGAAGAAAACGCTTGTGTCAAGCTTTTTAGAGCGCTTGAAAAAGTTCATAGTGCTATAAAAAGCGTAAAAGCAAACACGCCAGCCGAAATCAAAGAAATAGTTGAACAATTCTATGAACTGATTTCAGAAGATTTGAAAATCCCTGTTTCGCAACTTGGTGCGATTCTCGAACAGCCGAGCATGAACGTTGGTGTCGTAAAAGGAGGGGACATGATAAACATTGTGCCCGCCCACTGCGAAGCGCAAGTGGCCTTCTGCGTGCCACTAGGTATGAGCTGGATGGAGCTACATGAGCTAGTGAGCCGCGTAGCTAGTCAAAACGACGTGAAAATCGATGTGATAGAAAACGCGCAAAGCAACCCAAGCTACACTTCTCCAAAAGCGCAGGTTGTTAGCCACTTAAAGAAAGCGGTTGAGCAAACGCTTTCGCTAACACCAAAGCTTTACGTTACGCAAGCGACAAGCGACGCAAACGTGTTTAGGGCTTATGGAATTGACACCTGTTTTTACGGACCTGGTGAAATGAGCGTGATTCACGCTTACGACGAATGGATAAGTGTTGAGGCGCTCAAAAAATCTGTGGAGATTTATCTTAGGGCTGTTTTGAACTACGCTTTGTAGCTTGTTTTCAACTTGTGGATATTCCAAAAGTTCGAGTTTGCGATAAGCTTCTACTTAAACAAGTTTTGTGACAACTTTAAATTCAAAGCACGAAAACCCGAGAAGCTCGCGCTTTGATGTGTGCGTTATTTGATACTCGTGGCTCAAAATGTGCCACCCAAATTTCTCACGTGTGTAGACGCTCCAAAAACACAAAGACGTCACTTTAAACCGATTTTTTATAATAGACTTTATAAGTCACTAATAAAGGTTTTAGAGTATGGAAGTAATTCAGAGAGTGGATTTTGCGCGCTGGGGAAAGGCGCACTGGGCGATTTTTGCCTCAACTGCAATAGGGTACTTTATGTGGGGTGTTATAGGAAGCCTCGCTTACCTCGCGTATCCTCAAGTCAAAGCGGTTTGGTTTCTCGTTTTACCCATTTTGTCTCAGCTTGCCGGTGACCTCGGATTTTCTTGGATTTCTGACAAGGCGCTTGGTCGAAAGAGCACGTTTTACCTCACAATGTTCACGTACGGGCTTGGCTCGCTGATTCTTGCGATTTCCGCGCTTTACTTTTCCACTTCTCGTTATTTTGTGTATCTTGCGACGCTAGGAATCGTTTTAGGGCTTTTGGGCGTTGAAGGAGAAGTTCCTGTAGCGCTTTCTTATATAGCGGAGATTATGCCTTTGAAATTCAGGGACAAAATGCTCGTGCTATCTCCAAACTTCGACAACTTGGGAGCAATGGTCGCCGCTTTATTGGGTTATATCAACATCGGCTATACTCACTCAACGATTGTCGAAATCAGGGCTTTGGCGCTTTTTTCACTTACACTTGTTTTGGTCGCCCTCGTTTTAAGGTATGTTGTGCCTGAATCGATACGCTGGCTTGACGTAAAAGGCTTAAAGGAGCGCGTTTTGAGCGAAGCAAAAAAGATACCACAAGGTTCGCCAATTGAGGTAAGAAGCGTGCAAAAGCGTGTTTCGTTATGGAAAAGGTTCGCTTACCTTGTCGCAATCAGCGTTTCGCAGTATCTTACGTACGGTTTAATGGCGTTTGTGGTCGCGGACTACTACTTTTCAGGTAACGCCGTCAACTTTATAATTTTTTTGGCAAACCTTGCGGCAACGCTTGCGGGTGTGTTCGCCGCCTTTGTGCTCACAAAGCTTTCCACAAGGTCTCTTTCTTTGCTTTCTTATGTAGGAGGCGCGTTGAGCATGGTTCCAATATACCTTCTTGTGAGCGTGTCCACTGGTTCGCTCTTTTACCCGCTGTTTTACAGTTTGCTTTCGCTCAACATGGCGTTTAGCGAGTTCGCATGGGCTGTGAGGACGATACTTGAGCCAACGCTTATGCCAACAAGCAAAAGGGCTTTTCTGATAGGCTTAATAAGGGTGGCGCCAATGGTTAGCTACTCCGTTTCGGTTTACTACACTTCGACGCTTTCCCTTACTTCGACCGTGCTTTTCAACGCGCTTCTTTGGGGCGTTGGTGGTATATCCGCACTAGTTTGGTCGCTAAAAGGATACGACGTGAACTTGGTTCCGCTAGAACAGACATCGCGTTAATAGCAGTGCGCGATGAGCCTACAAAGAGCTTGATGCGCTTCAAGCGTTGCGCTGGCGATTGAGTATCTGGCCCACGACACGCTTTTCACTTCGTCCGAAAAGTCGCCGTGCGGATAAGCGCCCACACCGATCAAGCAGTCCTCTAAGGCGCACAACGCTTTTGGTGGCACAAGCTCACCCTTTTCGTCAAGAAGAACCAGTCTGTTTTTTTGAGTAAGCTCAGCGAGTGTCATACCTGTCACCTCAAGCAAGGGTTTTCCGTCACTAGGAACTTTTCCGTCCACTAAGAGGCGTTCGATAAGCGCGACAAACCTGTTGTAGTTTTTCGGGATTCTTGTAGTCGGGTCTACTCTTATTATCTTTGAATCGTACGTGTGTATCAACACTTCATCCCTTTTTACAAGCGGGTCTGAAAGTATCGTGAGTAGACACATGTGTACGATATCGGGTCTACCTCTCTTCCAGCTTTCCTTTAGCTTTTTCATCGCAGAGTGGTGTAGGGAAACGTCGAGCAAAGTTTCTTCTGCTCTTTTGTTTCTTTTTTTCGCGTTTTTCACGACAGCTGGGTGTTTTGCGATCTCTTTGGGCACAAGCTCAAGCGCTGAGTCTACCAGAATAAATCTCATTTCAATCTGGAACGTAAGAAGGATAGTTTATCTCTGTGGGCGTCCAATCCTCCAATCTTCCTGCGAGATACGCCTCGTAACCCGCAAGGTCTAGCAACCCGTGACCGGAGTGGTTGAAAACGATCACCTTCTTTTCTCCGGTTTGCTTGCACCTTCTTGCCTCGTCTATCACAAACCTTATTTCGTGCGCAGACTCTGGTGCGGAGATTATTCCTTGAGTTTTCGCAAAAAGCACAGCCGCCTCAAAAACTTGTGTCTGAGTGTACGCAACTGACTTCATGTAACCCTTGTTGATCAAGTAGGAAATGATCGGCGCCATACCGTGGTACCTCAATCCACCCGCGTGTATCGGCGGAGTCTTATAGTCCTTTCCAAGTGTGAGCATTTTGAGTAAAGGCGTTATACCAGCGGTGTCCCCGAAATCATAAGTGTACTTTCCTCGTGTTGTGTGAGGAATTGCGGCTGACTCGCACGCCACAAACTCCGCTTCGCTTTTTCCTTTTAGCTTGTCTGCGACAAACGGCAAGCAAAAACCGCCGTAGTTTGATCCGCCTCCGATGTTACCCGCGAAAACATCAGGCTCTTCCCCTATCGCTTCTAGTTGCTTCTTTGCTTCTAGTCCAATCACCGTTTGGTGCATCAAAACGTGGTTGAGCACAGAGCCCAAGCAGTAGCGCGCGCTTTCATCCGACAAAACGTCCTCAAGCGCTTCGCTTATCGCAATCCCCAAAGAGCCTGGGTGGTCTGCCTCCTTTTCGAGTATTGAGCGGCCAAAGCGCGTTCTTTCACTTGGTGACGGAAAAACTTGCGCTCCCCAAGTCTCCATCATTATTCTTCTTCCTGGTTTTTGTCTGTAGCTTGCGGCAACCATGTAGACCGTGCACTTTAGCCCGAAGAACGCACAAGCCATCGCAAGCGCTGAGCCCCATTGCCCTGCACCAGTCTCTGTGACCACTCTTTTTGTTCCCTGTTTTGCGTTGTAGTAAGCCTGAGGAATTGCGGTGTTAGGCTTGTGACTTCCTGCGGGACTCACACCCTCCCACTTAAAGTAAATCCTTGCGGGCGTCCCGAGCGCCTCTTCAAGCCTCTTTGCGCGAATCAAAGGTGTGGGCCTTGGTATCGTTTTGTACGCCTCAAGAACTTCATCTGGTATTTTTATGAACCTTTCACGCGAAACTTCTTGTAAAACGAGCTCCTTTGCGAATATCCTAAAAAGCGGCTCAGGCGAAACTGGTTTGAGAGTCTTCGGGTCTAGCGGAGGAGGCAATGGCTCAGGCAAGTCCGCCTGAATGTTGTACCAAGAGGTTGGAATTTCGTCTTGGCTTAAGAAGTAAGCGATGTTACCTCCTTTTAAAGCTGTTTGGGACACCATACTCACATTTTTTGGCTGTTAAAAAGCTTTTGCAAGAAAACGCGTCGGAAAAAAGCTTGGTGGTCTCTACACCGAGGCTTAACACATCGAAAGCGTTATGCCCATCCCGCGCGTAATCACACAACGTGGAAGACTACCAAAGAGCGATTGAAAGCTTGAGCAAAAAGATTCGCACAAGAGTTGAGTCTTTCGATGAGCCAATTACCGAAGTGGAGTACTCTAGCGCTAAGTCTCTTTTGTGTTTTCTCTTAAAGAGTGCGAGCTTTTCGGAATTGCGCGGAGAGGTTGTTCAAAACGAATTTGGGGAGTGTTTGGTGGTCACAAATAGTATTGGCTTAAGCGTTCCCAAACCACACCCAAACCAAGTAAAGCAAAAGATTTTGGAAGACTTGCAGCTACTACGCGGCGTAAGACAAAAGCGCGAGCTTGAATTCAGGATGAGAGGTTGCCGCACCATAGCGGATCTGCTTTACCACAAACAGTTTCAAAACGAAGCGATAAAAATAGTGGAAGCGATAAAAGCAGAGGATCACAACGCACTTTTTGAAAGCGTTGTCAAAAGACACTCATTTTCTCACGAAATGGCGATCAAGGTTTCTTCTCTTTTTGAAGAAAAAGTGGTTTTTTTGGACATTGAAACGCTAGGGCTTTTCAATAGACCAATCATCCTTGTTGGAATCGCGAAAACGAACGAACAGCTACTCAGTATTAGGCAAATCGTTGCGCGCGACGTTATGGAAGAAGCCGCCGTGCTGAGCGAATTTTTGCGTAGCTTGGATGAAAACACGCTATTTGTGAGCTTTAACGGTAGAAGATTTGACGAGCCTTATATAAAAGAAAGGCTCGCGTACTACGGTTTGCCTTTCGTGCAACAGCGACCGCACATCGACCTTCTTTATTGTGTAAAGAGATTAAAGGGTATAGAGCGCACGCGCTTGGTTTCGCTTGAAAAAGCTTTGCTTGGCATAACAAGAAGAGTTGACGTGCCTAGCGCGCTTGTTCCAGAGTTTTACAAGGCGTACATCGAAACGCGTAATCCAGCGCCACTTGTCGCGATACTTGAGCATAACAAGCAGGATCTATTGTCTCTTGCTTTGCTATACAGAACGCTTTCTCTGTCGTAGCGTGGTCGGCATGAGCGTCGAGCAGGTTTTAAGACAGTTTGAGCTTGAGCGTCATTTAAAGCAAAGAGTGGCGTACACAAAAGTGATCGAAGAAAAGAAGGCTTGCCACTGTGAGATCTCCCTTAAAGAGCCGTTTCAACGATACTTAAAGGCCAAGGGAATTAGGCTTTATTCACACCAGTGCAAAGTGATCGAGCTTTTAAGGGCGGGTAAGAACGTGATAATCACAACGCCCACCGCGTCAGGAAAAACGCTCGCGTTCAGCCTTCCCGTTTTTGAGAAAGTTGTCGAAGGCGCTAGCGCGCTCTACATTTACCCAACAAAAGCGCTCACAAACGATCAGCTCAAGTTCATCAAAGAAGTGGAGGAGCTTGCTGGTTTGCAGCTTTTTCCCGCGATCTACGACGGCGACACCCCAACATCAAAAAGGGGAGAAATCAGAGAAAAAGCGAGGATCGTTCTCACAAATCCTTACGAGCTACACCAAGTTCTTCCGTGGCACGCGAAATGGCAGAGATTCTTTAAGAGCGTGAAATTTGTGGTGCTCGACGAAGCGCACAGGTACAGAGGGGTTTTTGGGTCAAACGTGGCGCTTCTTCTAAGAAGACTAAGGCGTGTGTGCGAGCGCTACGGTTCAAATCCTCAGTTTGTGCTGTCATCTGCGACGCTCGCAAATCCGTTAGAGTTTTCAAAAGAGCTTGTGGGTTTGGATTTTGAGCTCGTTTCCGAGGACGGCTCCCCACGAGGTCGAAAGTACTTCATTTTGTACAACCCTTATTTTGACGGAAAGGGAACGCTTTCTGCGCATCAGGAAACCGCGAAGCTTTTAGAGCTCTTTGTGAAAAACGGCGTTCACACGCTCGTTTTTACTGTATCAAGAAAAATGGCGGAGCTCATCGCAAGGTGGACAAGGCAAAACCTTAAAGCGTCAAACCTGCCCGAACACGTCGTTTCTTCTTACAGAGCAGGATATTTGCCAGAAGAAAGAAGACAAATCGAAAACGCGCTAAAAAAAGGAGAGCTTTTGGGTGTGGTTTCCACAAACGCGCTTGAACTAGGAATCGACATAGGATCGCTCGATGCGGTGATAATTTCGGGCTACCCAGGCACTGTGATTTCAACATGGCAACAGGCGGGAAGGGCGGGAAGAGGGCTTGAGCAATCGCTTGCGGTTCTTGTGGCGTTTCAAAATCCGCTCGACCAGTTCTTTATGAGACACCCCGAGGCTTTCTTGGAAAACCTCACGAACACGCGATAATAAACACAAAAAACCCGTATATTTTAGAAGCGCGCACGCGCTTTGCGCGGCGTCAGAGTTTCCGCTAAAACAAGAAGACAAAAAGTTTTTTGGCGAAGAGCTGAGCGTTTTGACAAAAAAGCTGTGCGAAAGCGGATTGCTCAGAGAAACGCGCCACGGTTTTGTGTACGCAGGAACGGTTCGCGCAACAGAGCTTGCCAAGCTCGACAACATATCAAACGAAGTGTTCAGGGTTTTGTGTGACGGAAAGCTTCTTGAAACGCTCGATGTCTACCACGCTTATCGCGAAGCGCACGAAGGTGCAGTGCTTTTGCATCAAGCGGAAGTTACTTGGTAAAGAAGTTTGACCTTCAAAACAAAGTGGTCGAAGTCACAAAAATGGAGCTCGACTACCACACCGAGCCGCTTTACACAACAGACATTACCGTGGTAAACGAGCTACGCGCTCTAAAACACGGCGAACAAGAGGTGCACTTGGGGGAGGTGAGCGTCACAGAGCAGTACATCGGGTACAAAATCGTAAAGTACGACGACGTTGTAGCGATTCGAGCGCTTGAGCTTCCGCCTTTGAGCTTTAACTCCGTGGCGCTTTGGTACACGATTGACGAGCTAACTGTGAAAAAAATTGAGGAAGAATCGCTCGATTTGGCAGGGGGTCTACACGCCGCCGA
>Ga0074075_13877_pt1 | contig 60601 bp, 61 predicted proteins | sample YNPg_E_FD_63712 | JGI IMG/M metagenome (GOLD analysis project Ga0074075, IMG submission 63712) | Hot spring microbial communities from Beowulf Spring, Yellowstone National Park, Wyoming, USA - YNP_Beowulf Spring_E v2 (version 2) | ecosystem: Environmental > Aquatic > Thermal springs > Hot (42-90C)... | reverse complement strand
GCTTGCGACGATAAGCTCATTTTGTTGAATCGCTTTTTCAATAGGTAAAGGTAGAGGACCACTGTTACCTATACACGTAGTACACCCATAGCCCACAATCGAAAAACCAAGCGCATCAAGGTAAGCCATAAGTCCGCTTTTTGTTAAATAGTCCGTGACCACCCTTGATCCTGGGGCGGAGCTTGTTTTGACATACGGAGGAGGGTGTAGGCCAAGCTCAAAGGCTTTTTTTGCGAGCAAAGCCGCGCCAATCATAAGCGTTGGATTGCTTGTGTTTGTGCAGCTTGTTATCGCGGCGATCACTATATCACCATCGCCCAAACTCACCTTTTTTCCGTCTTCCAAAATCACTTCGACACGCCTTTTTCCTCCCTGTCCACCCTTCTTTTTGTTTCTCTCTTCAACAAGCTTGTCTATCGTAGAAGGAATTTTGTCAAACGTGAGTTTGCTCCATGGTAATGAAGGTCCCGCAACAGTTGGTTCAACGCTAGAAAGGTCAAACTCAATCGTTTCGCTGTATTCAATTTCTTCTTGTAATCCAAACATTCCTTGCGCTTTGTAGTACGCCTCTACAAGCCTCACATGCTCTTCGGCACGTCCGGTTAATCTCAAATAATCAAGTGTTGCCTCATCCACTGGGAAGAGTGCAATCGTTGCGCCATACTCTGGGCACATGTTTGACACGGTAGCTCTATCTGGCACACTCAGGTTTTTCACACCTTCGCCATAAAACTCAACAAACTTGCCCACTACGTCCTTTTTTCTTAGCAACTCTGTGAGCGTAAGAACTAGATCGGTTGAGGTCACTCCTTCCCTTAACGAGCCTGTGAGTTCAACGCCCACAACTTTTGGTGTGAGAAATGTCACAGGTTCACCGAGCATCGCAGCTTCGGCTTCGATCCCGCCGACACCCCATCCGACGATGCCTAAACCGTTTATCATCGTTGTGTGAGAGTCGGTGCCCACCAAACTGTCAAAATACGCCAGATTTCGGTCGACCACAACGTTTTTGCCCAAATACTCTAGGTTCACTTGGTGAACTATTCCTACACCAGGTGGGAAGAGTGTAAAATTGGAAAAAGCCTTTTGCGCCCATTTCAAAAACACGTACCTTTCTTTGTTTCTTTTAAACTCAAGCTCCATGTTTTTGCTGAGCGCATCAGGAATACCGAAATAATCAACTTGGATTGAGTGGTCGATCACCAAATCTATCGGAACCACTGGGTTAATCAGCTTTGGATCAAGACCGTTCTGCTTAACCACGTCTCTCATAGCCGCAAGATCCACGATACACGGTACACCCGTAAAGTCTTGCATCAAAACTCGCGACACTTTAAAGGGAATTTCTTTTTCAGCCGGGTTTTTTGCATTCCAGTTTGCAAGAGTCGCTATGTCCTCTTCAGTTATTGAGAATCCATCGAAATTTCGGACTAGGGACTCTAAAACAACTCTTAAGCTGAGCGGTAATTTCGAAACCTTACCTATACCCTCTTTTTCAAGTTTTTGAAGTGAATAAAAGCGATAGCTTTTTCTGGCAACTTCTAGCGATTCGACAAATTGGGTCGATTTTTCACTCATTTCTTCTCACCCACTAATCCCTTGTGGCAAATATTAACTTTAGCGAAAACTGGATTTCTTAATTACGAGCTCGCCTTCGTCATTTACGAGATACGCGCCAATCATATCCGTTCTTCTTTTTGACGCAACAAAAGCGGTAATCCAGCTTAGCATCACGATCGTAACAAGCGCTATTGAAACGTCACTCGGATAAGAAAGTGGCACGATGGACAAACCTAATCCTATTAGGTTTACTAGCGTTATACCAAACGATGGCATAACGTGCTTTAGCACGCTGAACTCCTCTCTAAAGTTTTTAAGATAAAAGAAGGGTAGCGAAATCGAGTCGCCAATTCTTCCGAGAATCCAGCAGAAGCTTGCGGCTACCGCAAACATTTCGTACGCGTTTAGAAAGCCCATTAGAAGCGGGGTTGAAAGAGCGAGCGCAAGAGAAATCGCTCCTACAAAAAATGCCGCGACGTACGGTGTTTTGTGTCTTTCATGAACCTTTGAGAACAACTGTGGAGCACCTTTTTCTCTTGCTAGACTAAACAAAATTCTTGAGGCGCTGATGTTAGTTCCCACGTTTGACACAAGAAGGCTATTTACGGCAAGCAAAACGAGTGCCACGGCAAGAAGTGTTGAAACCCTTGCGGCAAGCTGGACTATTGGAGCGTTTGCTGAGCCCAAAGTTGAAGCGTTCGCAATCCCCCAAGCGACAACAAGCGCATACGAAGAAAGTAGCATCGAGGAGCCTCCTAGCAAAAGAGCAAGCCACATGCCTCGCGTGACTGTCTTTGAGGGTGTTTTTGTCTCTTCTCCTAAATATGTCGCGGTTCCTGCTCCTGCAATCGAAATAACCGCAAGTAGATAGCCCGTAGAAAGCCCAGCAACTCCCCTTGGAGCCAATTTCAAGTCAGTAAAAACCGCGAGCGTGTTGTGATAACCCGCGCTAATTATAAGATATAAACTCAAACCAAAAAGAACAATCACTTCAAGCGTTGCGCCAACCGCTACGTACTTTGTGAGCGCCTTTGCAACGTCCAAATAAGTGAAAGGAATCGCAAGCCCAACTCCTATCATTGTGAGCGGAATCCAGCTCCAAGTGGGAAGGTGAACGCCAAACTGAGAAAGGAGGGAGGGAACGATTATCCCAACGTACATTCCCTCAAAAACCGTGGTAAAAAGAAAAGCGAGAAACTCGGTGATCGCCTCCAAATACCCAGCCTTTGGACCAATGCTGTTTGAAGTGTAAGTGTAGAACCCGCCTGCGGAGTTTATCTTCTTGCTAAAGCTTGTGAGCAAAAATATCCAAAGAACAGAAGTAAGAAACGCAAAGAAAGTCACAAGCGGAAGGTTTGCACCAGCGAAAATCGCGCCTGCCGCAAGGCTTGACACAACAGAGCCAAGAGGCGCTGTGACCGCCATCGCCTGAGCGTAGCTACCAAATATTCCTATTGCGTTGCGTTTAAGCCTTGGAGGGTCGTACGTCGCGCGCATTTTTGCCACCAAAAGATATTCGGGAATAGGTTATTTAAATTCTATTCTTAAAATTTCAGACTATAAATTTTTTTTATTTATAAAGTTAGTTTATACAAAAGTTTTTTAAATAAATGAGGCAAAAAGCTTATAGGAAATAAAGCGCAACCCTGCTTATGAAGGTTCGCGCGAGCGCGCCCACAAAAGTCACGCTTTTTGGCGAACACGCCGTGGTTTATGGTTTTCCTGCGCTCGTTATGGCCATTCAAAAAAGAGTTGAAGTAACTGCGTCAAAAACCAGTGATGGTGTGGTCAGAATAGAGCTCCCAGAACTTTCTTCTATAGGATTAAAACTAGAAATAAGAAACGGCGAAGTCGAAATCAAAAAAGTTCAAAACGCTTTGAAACACGCGTCTTACGTAGTCGAAACGATAAAAGAGTTACAAAAAAGGGCTAACCAAAGTTGTGGCGCAAAAATTATGGTCAAATCTAAACTACCAGCAGGTGTAGGGCTTGGAACATCGGCCGCTGTTATCGAAGCGGTCGGTCTGGCTTACTCGACACTCTTAGGAATCACCATGGACAAGAAAGAAATAGCGCAACTTGCAAAACATGTAGAGACGCTTGTACAGGGAAAATCGAGCGGAATGGACGCAAGCATCATATCTCAAGGAGGAATAGGGTTGTTCAGATTAGAAAACGAAACCCCAGTTTTACAAAGACTTGAAGCAAAAGAAATTCCGATAGTGATAGCGTACATCAAAAAAGTGATACCAACTGGAGAAGCTGTAGCAAGGGTTAAAGCGATATTCGAAAAACACAAAGATATAACGGAAACGATCTTTGAAGCAATCTGTGCGATCACCGAGAAAGCAACACGAAAAATTTTGGAAAACGACCTAAATTCGCTAGGAGAGTTGATGAACTTAAACCACGGGTTGCTTTGTTCGCTCGGTGTCTCAAATCTAAGGCTTGAGCAGCTGATTCACTTAGCAAGGGACGCTGGTGCACTAGGCTCGAAAATAACCGGTGCTGGTTTTGGCGGTTCTATTGTTTGCTTACTCAAAAACGAAGAAAGCGCAAAAAATGTGTGTCAAGTGTTAAAGCCTTTTTGTGACGGCGTTTTTTTGGCAAAAAGAGACAACATCGGCGCACAAGTGCAAATCATCGGCTCTTGAACGCGCTTTTTACTTCTTGAGCAAACCGTTCATCTGTGAGCAAGCGCGTTGCAATTCTTGCCAATGCTTCGCTAACTATACTGAGCGCTTTTTTTGCTTCGTCTGACACAGCCGCCTTTTCAGAGTCGCGCCTATCCCCTGTGTGCCTTGAGGGGCGATTTTGCAGGTGATTTCAAGAGAAGGAACTATTTGGGACACGTTAGCAAAATCCGTTGAACCGCGTGGAATCCTTTTAGTGGTTTCGGTATACGGGACGACGTCTACACCGAGTTGTTTCAAAACCTGTTCAGCAAACGCCATGAGTGGCTCGTTAAACACAGTAGTGGTGTACATTGGGCCAATTGGCGTGATCGTGTAACTCGCACCAGTGGCTATAGAACAACCCTCTACAATTCTTTTGAATTTTCGAATTAGCTCTTTCAGGTATTCGGTGTCTGATGATCGCAAACCGTAAACAAGCACCGCTTTGTCAGGTGTTACGTTAGACGCCACTCCGCCTTCTCTTATCACGCCGTGAATCACAACGTTGGCGTCTCTACGAACGTGCTGGCGAAGCATGTTAACCGCGGTGTACGTCAGAATCGCCGCATCGAGAGCGCTAACCCCCTTTTCAGGTGTTGCGGCCTCGTGAGCAGCCACACCATGAAAAGTGACTTCAAAGTCCTGAACTGCAAGCGAGGGGGAGCCAACGCTCCACTCAGTGCCTGGATGTGTCATCAGCACAAAATCTATGTCTTCAAAGCAATTTTTTTCGGCCATTATTATTTTTGAGCCAGCCCATTCGCCGCTACCTTCTTCGTCTGGCGTTCCAATGACCACAACCGATCCCTTGTTCGCTCTTTGCACCGTTTTTATGGCAGAAAGCAATGCCGAAGCGGCGATTATGTTGTGACCGCATGCATGACCCACAAGTGGTAGTGCGTCGTACTCAGCAAGAAATGCTACACGAGCGCCTTTATCTATTTTCTTTTCAGCCCTAAACGCCGTGGGTATTCCTGCATATCCTTGCACCACCTCAAAACCTTCTTCTTTTAGAGCTTGAACTAGCAGTTTAGAAGATTCAAACTCTTTGCTACCGATTTCGGCGAGTGAGTGAATTTTCTTTGCTATTTCCCATGCGCGCTCTTCTGAAATCACAATGCATGAAATTTGAGCAAAGTTATAAGATTTAAAAAACTTTTTAGGTAAATTCCGCGTTTTTCTAAAAATGCTACTCTTTTGTGTAAGGCATGGTGAATCAGAAGCTAATGTTCGCCGCGTTTTTCCTGATGAATCAAACCCTCCGGCTTTAACCCAAAAGGGTGTAGAACAAATAAAAGAGATCGCAAACGAGCTACAAAAACTTGAAGTGCAGGTTGTGTATTGTAGCCCAGCGCTAAGGACAAAACTTTCGGCACAGCTTATAACGCAAACCGTCAATGCACCTCTCTTCATCGACGAAAGGTTAAAGGAAGTGGACTTAGGAAGGCTTGCGGGAAAAAGCCACGCAGAAGTAAGGACGCTTGATCCTTATTGGTACGAGGAGTACTTTAACAAAGAAAACAAGTACGGCATCGAAAAGTTTGCGAGCATAATGAAAAGAGCGCACTCACTCGTTGAAGAGGTGCACAAAAAAGGTTACGAAAAGGTTGTTTTTGTGACGCATCTTGAAATAATTCGAGCTCTTGTCGCGGTTTCACTCAATCAAGAAGCGCCATGGATTAGAAGAATAAGAATTAACACAGGTTCCATTACGATTTTTGAAAAGAAAGAAAACGAACTCAGGCTTAAGGCGTTAAACTGGTTGCCGTTACGCGAATACTTGGATTACTCACGTAGCTAGGATTCTCGTATTCTTTTTGTTGTTTGCACCGCTCTTTCGCAAAGCTCTTTCCAAGAGTTTTGGTCAAACCGTCTTTTTTCAGGAAGCAGTGCGTTAAGTTCTAGATACAAATGCGTAGATGCGAGCTTTTTGAACGCATGGGCGGTGACGTCGAGCATCGCGTTAACAGGCTCGGTTATCATAAGGCTGAGCTCTTTTTTTACTTGAGGTAATTTGGCGATTTTCGAAGAAAACACGAAATCGTAAATATCGGCGGCATAAACCTTTGGTTTTCCATACTTTGCCGCGTAATGAGAGGTTAACGGAGTTGCGCGAATTAGACCTTGATTTATGCTTGATTGGTAAATCATGTTCAATTTTGAAGCGACAAGTGTTTCAATAGGAGGCACAAGAACGGAAAGCGAGGGAAGAGATTGGGTCTTTGTCACAAAATTTTGATACTCCATACTCTGCGAAATCGAATGGTGCACCACCGAGTTGTCTAACAGCGTGGTGGTGTCCTTTGACCAAATTTTGAGCTCAAAGTAAACTGGCGAAAAGTTTTCGTGTAAAAGTTTTGGGTTTCCGTCTAACAATCCAAGTTTTGAGGCAAGCGTGGAGCAGCATTTTGCGCTCTCCCTCAGTGTGAGATGACCGCCTCGAATGATCGCAACAAGCCTTACACGACCAGCTGGCATAGACCTCACCGGTTCGAAAACACCAAGCTCTAAAGAGCCTTTGACGAACTCGAGCGTGTCTGTTTTCACGCGTTTTTGCACTTCCTCGTTTAATTTTCGAGCAAGAACTCGCGGATCTGATAAATACTCTTGTGCGGCTTTTTGCGAAAGCGCAACGTCTACTCCAGTGACCAACCTTTGCTCAGAGATGTCAAGATAGCCGTTCAAAGCGGATGAGCCTATCAGTATCCATTCGCCTCTTGAAAAAAGCCTGTTTATGGCAAGCACCACTTCGTGGTGAAACTTTAAATAATCCAACCTTTTGGCGTCCCACCAACCCTCATTTTGTAGCGATAGATTTGGGTCGGTCGACACCTTTAAACCGTGAACTATTATCACTAAATCCCATATAAGCGCTTTGGAATCTACTCAAAACACGCTCGATATCGACAGCAAAGTTTTTGATAATGATAGTGCATCACTCATGAGCGATTTTGAGTAGAATAAAAGGCGCTGTTTTTACCCCAGACGGCACTATTTTGAATAGCGTCTCGGTGCATCTTAAGGCGTGGGCGAAAGCTCTAGAAGACAACGGCTACTTTGTGCACCACGAAACGCTACAACAGTCTTTTGGGATGGCCACACCAAGGCTTTTACGCTCGATGGTAGGTGAAGTGAGTGACAAGGTCCTTGAAAAAATAGAAAGAGACTATATAAAGAATTTTAGGGAAAGTTTGAGCCAAATAAAACTTTTTCCTGATTCGTTGAAAGCGCTTGAAATGCTAAAAAAAGCCGGAATAAAAGTGGGAATTGCCGCACTCACAGACGCCGCGACAGCCGAATTAATTCTCGACAAAAATGGCGTGCTTTCTTTTGTCGACGCTATCGTGGGTAGCGACGAAGTGCCTTTTGGCAGACCCGATCCAGACATTTTCGTTGAAGCGTTTAAAAGAATAGGGGTAAATCCAACGATGGGCGCGGTAATAGGTAGCACCGAATACGACGCGCTTTCCGCAAGAAAAATAAATGCGCTTTCAATAGTGATAAGCAGGGATTCCGCAAAAAAAAGCGTGAAGTTTGCTGAGCTTTTGTTTCGAGATTTGATTGAAGCGGCTGCGGAAATTCTCTCTTCTTAATTTGCTTTTATCGTGGTCAAAATAAAAACCGAAAGCGCGTAAAAGGGTATCGAAAACACAAATGGGGCAAGTTTTGAAACTTCTGTATAAAGGTAACCGGAAAGCACTTGCGCGGGTGTGGTCACAAGTAGCGGCACAACGTTAAACATGGCCATCAGTCTTCCTCTTAATTCTTTTGGAACGGTGTTTCCTTGTAAACTTTGGATTGTGGGGTTGACCATTGCACCACTCACTCCTCCTGTGACGCTCCAAGCAATTAGATCGTTCATGCCATTGGCGGACACAAAAACGAGCATGCTCAGCGGAGATGACAACGCTGAAAGAATGGCCGCGCTTTTAAGCCCGATACGCTTTATAAAAGACGCCGCAGGAAGAAGAAGCGCGATTGTTGTGATTGCGCTTATACCTGTGAGAAATCCGTATTGTGAAGGAGAAAGACGCGCTTGGTCGATAAGATAAATTGAAACATAAAGTGTTGAAAGACCGCTTGCGATGCTCGACAGCGCGACGTACACGATTAGCTTTTTCGCATCAGAGCTCGCTTCCTTTAGCGCGCTAAGGTTGTTTTTTACCACGTCGACCAAAAAGCGCGATATTCCACCTTCCTTATTATGAGTGGGCACAAAGGTTTCGCTCAATCTTATCGCTCGCCAGCTCACACCAGCAAGACCTAGAAGTCCAGCCGCAAAATAGCCGATTTTTAGTCCGTAAATAGCGCCAAATCTTTCAATCAAAAGTCCTCCGATATACGGAGAAAACGCTGAAGGGATTGTGGTTACTATCGTAAACGACGCAAAACCCTTTGGACGAAGCTCAGGTTCCATTGAGTCGTTAAGAACAGCGTTAAAAGCGGGCGTGTACACGCCAGATAGAGAACCAACGATCACCGGTATAAAAAGCAGAGTCCAGCTTTTAACGAAGAAATACAAAAATGAGTTTGCCGCGGCGACGAAGCTAAAAATCACAATCACCTTTCTTCGGCCCCATGTGTCCGCCACATAACCGCCTACCAAATACGCGGATGCGGTGACGACTGAGCTTAAAGCCGCCAAAATTCCGATGTAAGGAAGTGGTGTACCGAGGGCGGAAAAGAATATCGATTGGTACGGATTTACAAGGCTACCGCCAATCGACCAAATGAAAGCCGAAAAAGCAAGAACCCATGCGTCTTTGGGTAGATAAAAATATCTAAGCTTAAAATCCTCTTTTGCAACTTTCAATGAGCGTCTACTCAACGCACACTTTCTGGCATTTAGGCATTACCCAATTCTTGAATTGATACGCTTTTTGCAAACAAGGCTTCAACCGAAAATTTCAAATAATTTGGATGCAACTCACCAAATTCTTGAGTTTTACAATTCGTCTAGCGTTCACCTGAAAAGCGCAAGCCATATTTCACACTTAATTATAGAGGCGTTGTGGTGGATTTGACAGAAGCGCGAGTTGCTGGGGGTGGAGGTAAGAGTGAAGGGCCCGCAACTGAAAACGTTGACTGGTACTCGTTAGCGCTACATTATTCAAAGTACTACGCCGGAAAGGTGGACATAATTCCTAAGGTACCGATAACTGGCTTAAGAGATTTTTCTACTGGTACACGCCAGGCGTAGCCGCGGTTTCTCTTGCCATCAACAAAAACAAAGATCTTTCGTTTGAACTCACAGGTCGTTGGAACACAATCGCCGTCGTCGGCGACGGTAGCAGAGTTCTTGGGCTGGGAAACATAGGCGCTGAAGCCGCCCTTCCTGTACTTGAAGGAAAAGCGCTCATTTTCAAATATTTGGGTGGGGTTAACGCAATTCCGCTTCCACTTTCTACACAAAATCAAGAGGTGATTGAGCAAACGGTGTGTTCGCTTGAAGCCGCTTTCGGAGGAATAAATCTCGAAGATATAGAATCTCCAAAGTGCTTTAGCATACTCGACAATTTGAGAAACAAAATGAAAATACCAGTTTGGCACGATGACCAACAGGGTACAGCTGGTGTAAATCTTGCGGCATTGATCAACGCTCTTAAACTAACCGGAAAAAACCTAACGATGTGAAAATAGTGTTATTTGGTGCGGGAGCCGCAAACCTTGCTGCAGCAAGGTTGTTCATAACAGCCGGTTTTGACGCAAGAAAAATGATTCTTGTCGACAGAAAGGGTACGCTACACGCAGAACGGGAAGATTTAGACCAACTTATGCTAAAACACCCACTAAAATACGAAATGGCGCTAAAGACCAACGCAGAAAAAGTTAAAGGAGGATTGGCTGAAGCGCTTAAGGGCGCTGATGTTCTTATAGCCGCTTCAACACCAGGACCTGGCGTGATTAAAAAAGAGTGGATAAGAGAAATGGAAAAAGATCCAATAGTTTTCGTTGAAGCAAATCCAGTACCAGAAATTTGGCCTTGGGAGTTAAAAGAAGTGGGCGTGAAAATCATAGCAACAGGTAGATCTGATTTCCCTAACCAAGTGAATAACAGCCTTATGTTTCCAGCAGTTTTCAGGGGTGCGCTTGATTCAAGAAGTAAAACGATAACAGACACTATGGTGATTGCCGCAGCTCAAGAGCTAGCCAAATTCGCACAGGAAAAGGGTTTAAGAGAAGATTACATAATACCGACGATGGAGGAGTGGGAGGCGTATCCCCGTGTCGCCGCAGCGCTTGCCGAGCAGGCAGTTAAAGAGGGTGTTGCAAGAAGGGTTGCGACCAAGTCACAGTTTCTTGATGAAGCCACAGAAATCACAAGAAACGCAAGACTTGCGGTAGAAACGGCTATGAAAACGGGTGTTATCAAACCACTCCCAAAGGTGTGAAAAATGAGTAAAGAAAAGAAAGTTAGCATAAGGCAAGCGCAAAAAAGTGATGTAGAAAAGCTTGCGGCTCTTGTAGTAAGGCTAAAGAAGCTCAATGAAGAGTTTGATCCCCTTTTAAAGGTAAGAAGCGATGCGTATGAAGTCGCTCTTAAAGATTATGACGAAATACTCACAAGAGAGGATTACTTGGTGCTTGTTTGTGAATACAATTCTGAAGTTGTGGGCGTTTTGCGTGCACATGTTAGAGAGAGACGATATTACGAACCACGAATCGAAGGTGTTATAGAAGATTTTTACATAATGCCAGAGCACAGGCGCAAAAGGCTGGGAAGAGAGATGGTGAAAATCGCGTCTGAAGAACTAAAGAAAAGGGGTGCTGGTTTAATCGTTGCCGAATTTCCATTCCAAAACAAAATCGCATCTGATTTCTACCAAAAACTGGGATTTAGAGCGGTTATAGGAATATTTGGTAGGGAAGAATAGCACTTGAAGCTGTGGGCATTGCTGAAGGTGAGGTAACGCACCTTCACATGATTACGGAAAATCTTTAACGATGGCTATGAAACAGCTGTTACAAATTTTTGATATTACGTTTTAAAATTTTGTAAAGGTCAAACATGTTACCGCGAACAACGACCTTTGCGTGCGGAAGAATGTACGCATCGCTTGGGTTAAAAGCGATACACATTCCCGCTACGTGAAACATCGAAACGTCGGCTTCGCTATCCCCTATAGCGATCACCTGTTCGTCACAAAGATCCATTTTATCCATGATGAGTCTCACAATCTCTCCTTTTTTCTTATAGTCTACATGAAGTTCAACACTTCCGAGTATAACGCCATCTTTGGTGAGCAATCTATTACAAAATACATTATACGGATTAAGCGGTTTGACAAATCTTTGAACAACTGGATCAAGCCCAGCCGAAATGACAACCGTTTTAATTCCTGCTGACGACAATTTTTGAAAAAGCCACTCGGACCCTTCTACTAGTTTAATTTTTTTCAAATAAGGCTCCGCTTTGTCAAGTTTTTTTCCACGCCATAGTTCGACGTCACGCTTTGCCCACTCGTAGTAGCTTATTTTACCGCTTTTGTATAGCTCGGCGTTGATCTCGGCCTGTCTAAGTGTGCCAAACGCTTCATGAAGAAGTTGCCAGCTCGACGGGCCGGTTGTGAGCGTGCCATCACAGTCGAAGACCACAAGTTTAATTCGGTTTAGCGACATTCGTAATTTCTTACTCAAAGAGAAACTTAATCATTACGCGCGAAACTCCTCTTTTAAAAAGGGCAAGCACTTTGTTCCGAAATCAAAAAGAAATTTTTGTTCGTTCGGCGAACAGCTGTGTAACTGTATTTTGTTAAAACCGTAACGCACGTATTCTTCAACAACTTTTACCAAATCTTCGATGGTTGTGCACACTTTTGCTTGGGTGTTGAGAAGCTCAGAATCGTCCACACTTTTAGAAAGCTCTTCTAAAACCCTAGGATCATATATTTCACGATTTAAAACGTTTGGTATCAGAACCGTTTTCCATCTTCTTAAGTGGTTGAGCGCTTTATCGTAGTCTTCATCATATCCCACGAAAACTTCGACCATTTTGGGAAAAGACTCAAACTCAACGCCTCTTTTTTCACAGCCATTTTTGAGGATTTCAAAATTCCTCTTGTAAATGTCGGGCTTTGCGGGAACAGTCATGTAACCATCCCCAATCTGTGAGGCAAGCAAAGTTGAATTTGTCCCAACTCCTGCAACGTAGATCAGCGGGGGCTTCTGCGGTTTGTCGTAAAGGTTTGCTCCTTTAAGCGTAAAATACTTTCCTTGAAAGCTCACAAAATCGTTGCTCCATAGGCTTCTTATCACGAAAATCGCCTCTTTTAACCTTTCAAGTCTTTCGGTATAGGACGGCCATTCAAAGCCCAAGGGGACCTCGTTCATCGCTTCGCCAGTTCCCACACCCAAAAAGACTCTAGCTGGATAAAGATTTGAGAGGGTGGCAAAAGCCTGCGCGACTAAGGCTGGATGATAACGGAGTATCGGTGGCGTCACACCAGTTCCGAACCAAACCCTGCTTGTCACTTGACCAAGCGCGCCTAACCAGCTTAAAGCAAAAGTTGAATGACCATCGGTGTGAAACCAAGGATGAAAGTGATCGCTTGTGACAATAAAGTCAAACCCAAGTTTTTCAGCGGTTTGAGCGTTTCTTAACAAAACTTGCGCTGGATGCTCTTCTGATGCACAGCGATATCCGAACTCAACATTCATGGTTATGATTTATTCAAAGAAACTTTTACGTGTTTGCATTACATCAAAACATTCTTCATCTAATCTTTTATAAGTGTGCGCTGGTTGTTCATTTGAATTGAACAACACTTTGTTGATCCTTGCGCTCGCTCAGCTTTTTGTCATATCATTTGTGTCTAATGCCACACCATTTTTCGGTGCTTCTTACACGCTAATTGGCACAAGCATTCTCATAAAATTTGGATTCTCACTTCCGCTTTTTTTAGTAGTTGTGCTAATTTCTGGTTTTGCTGCGGCGATTGCAAAGCTCGTGATTTACTATGGTGCTTTAGGTTTCCAAAAGAAATTAATTCACAACAAAAACATTTTGTTTCTTAGAGCTTGGCTAAGAAGAAGGAGTTTTTATGTCGTCGCTTTTTGTAACAGCGCTAATACCCGTTCTTCCGCTTGTACGATTATCTTTATATAGGCGCTGGGGCAAACAAGGCAAAACTTCTGCCAATGATAGGAATCACAGTTTTTTCCAAAGTGCTAAAAAGCTTTGCAGAAATCGCTTTGGAGTTTGCGGGTATTNTTAAAATCGCTCAGTTTACAAGCGCCTTTGGGCTTTCTGCTTTTGAAATATCCGTTTTCGCATCGGCGTTTTTTGTGGTTTTAGGAATAGTGCTCTATAAAATCGACTGGGAAAAAGCGTTGGCTAAGCTACGCATTATACGAGCTCGGCCGCAAGCACGCTAACGCCTTTGTACGGCACGCCATAATAAAGCACTTTTGGATTAAGCTCTGAGCCAGCAAAGCCCATCGCGGTAAAAAGTGGGCCAAGACCCCCTTCTGGCTGAGCCATGATGTACTTCTCACGCTCTCGTTCTTTGAGTGAAAGCAGTGACATAGGCTCTTTTGTCAGCGTGTGTATCAAAATCTTGTCAAATTCATAAAGTGGGTCGTCTGCGCTTTCTGTTTTTCCGAACTCAAAAAGGTCAAGTCTGTGTGTGGGCGAACCAGACGCAAGAAACAGCACTCTTTTTTGTAGCTTGTCAGCGGCCTTTCTTATAATACTTCCAAGTTCGTAGTTAAAAGAAGGATTAAACGGATCGCAGGACACGCAAACCGTGTTTCCAACATTTTCACCAAAAAGAATGTAGAGCGGAACCCATACGCCGTGGTCGAGCCCCCACTTGTCCGTTGGCTCAATCCTAAACCCTTGGTTTAAGATTTCCTGAACGAGTTCCAAATCATTCTGAGCGTTTACGCAAAAGCGGTAAAGCTCTGCGGGAAAGCCATAGTAATCCTGAATGCACTTAAGCTCTTTTGTTTGAACGATGTACGCTTTTCCCTTAACCGCAAAATGTGGAGATGAAGTGACTAGAGTGTCATACTCGCTAAGAGACAGCTTGTTTGAAAACTGTTTTAAAAAGCGGTAATATTCGGAATCTTGTTCTATCAACAACGTAGGAGACGCGTGCGAAACAAACAGGACTTTGTGTCTCACAAACAATCTGCACTTTTTGGTTTTATTAACGCTACGGAGGAAATGTTGCATCCAGCAATTTTAAATCCTCTTCGGAAAGAGTCCAACCGGTTGACGCCGCGTTTTCCCTTACGTGTTGTGGATTGGACGCGCGCGGTATCGGAAAAACGTTCTCACGTGAAAGCAACCAGTTTAAGGAAATTTGAGCAGGCGTTTTGTTGTATTTTTTTGAGAGTTCAATAAGTTTGTCTGTTTTTGAGAGTTTGCCGTGCGCAAGAGGGTAATAAGCGAGAACCGCGATTCCTTCTTTTTTGCAATATGGAAGAATGTCTCTTTCTATTCTTCTATCGGCAAGGCTATAGCTCATTTGGGTTGAAGCAAGCTCGTATTTTTTGAGAGAAGAAATCGCTTCGACCATTTGCTCAAGTGTGAAATTGCTCACACCGATGTATCTTATTTTTCCTTGATCTACCAATTCCTCCATAGCGCCCATGGTTTCCGATATTGGAACCCTTGAGTTTGGAAAGTGTATCTGGTACAAATCTACATAGTTTAGTTCAAGGCGCTTTAGACTGTTATTTAGCGCTTTGACGAGTTTTTCTTTTCTTAAATGGTTTGACCAAACTTTTGTCGCAATAAAAAGTTCATCTCTTTTGATGCCCTTTATCGCTTTGGCAACAAGGGGTTCTGAACGGTAAATTTCAGCGGTGTCGATGAGGTTCATTCCTTCTTCTATACCAGCTCGTATCGCCTCGATCTTTAAATCCGCTTTTCTTTTAAAGCCTAAGGTTGCACCGATAATCCAAAGCGGGTCGTAGTAAGTTCCCATACCAACCGCGGACACTCTTTCTCCAGTTTTGCCAAATTGCTTGTATTCCATCAAGCTTAATCTAATCGGGCAAGCTATAGAATTTGCGGGACTCTGAGCTTCAAAAGAATTATTTTGGTGTGCAAAGTATATCCCAACATGGTCGAAGGAACACCAAAGGTCACGGTTGAGCTTTTACACGACTACGTGTTTAAGGTGAGCTTTTCGGGAACGGAAGCTACGCTAATAATGGACGAACCAGAGCCTCTCGGAAAGCTTGAGGGGCCAAACGCATCTAGGGTGCTTGCAGCGGCGGTTGGAAATTGCTTGAGCGCAAGTCTCGCCTTTTGCCTGAGAAAAGCGAAGATCGAAGTAAAGTCAATAAAAACTGAAGTGGAGCCGATCGTGGAAAGAAATGAAAAAGGATATTGGAGAGTCAAAAGGCTCAATGTAAAAATAAGTGCGCAAACCTCAGACTCCTCTAATGACCCTAGAATAAAAAGGTGCCTTGAAATATTTGAAAACTACTGCGTCGTAACGGGTGCGGTAAGAGAAGGTATAGAAGTTAATGTAAATGTTGAAACGTCTTAGTTTTTAAACCCTTTATCCATTGTAACAACCATGAACAAGCTGAGTATACTTGGAGTCACCGAAGACACAATGTTTGTAGCGGGCGGTAGGCTTGCGTTTTTTCAGCTCATGCGCTCTCTTTCTTTTGTTGGAAATTTTGTTATTGTCGTGACAAACACAGGCGCTTCATCCGCTCAAGTAAACATCACACCTGCGCGTATGGTCAGATTGAGCGTTCCCCAAAAGAGGTTTGTCGCGCCAGCGTTTTTCATTTTAAAGTTGTTCACACTTTTACCAAAGCTTATTCCTTTAACCCAAGTGGTTCTCGTGAATTCAGGATACACTTTGCCGATTGTTGTGGTTTTCGCAAAAGTGTTCAGAAAGAAGGTGGTCGTGTTGCAACACGACGCTCTTTCGCTTGAATACTCGCTCAGGCTTGCCACATCACGTTCAAGAAAGTTGACTACGATAATAAGATGGATTTCGCTTTACCCACCACTAAAATTAGTCGATGGAATTATTTCCGTAAGCAACGAAACCTTAAAAAAATTAAAGGCTATGGGTTTTGAAAAACCTTCTTTTGTGGTGGGAAACGTTGTCGAATGATTTTGTTGTGCTTACGATTTCACGACTGGAACCAAATAAGAGGCCTTTTGATTTTTTGAAAATAGCAACGCTTGTAAAGGAGAGAGAGAAAAGCGTGCGCTTCATATGGGCGGGAGACGGCACGTTAAGACAAAGCGTGCTCAAAGTGGTTAAAGAAAAAGGGCTTGAGTATGTGGAGTTTGTCGGAAAAGTGAGCAACTCGCAAAAAGAAGAGCTTTTGCGAAAGGCAAGAGTGTACATCAGCACGAGCGAAAGTGAAGGGTTTTCTCTTACGGTTGGTGAGGCTTTTTTGAGAGGATTACCGGTCATTGTTTACGATTTACCAATTTACAAAGAGGTGTACGATGACTACCCGATCACGGTAAAAAGATTTGACTTAAACGAGTTTGCAAACAAAATCCTAGAAGTGCTCGAACATCCTGAGCGATTTCAAGAGCGAGTTGAAAAAGCAAAAAGATTTGTGCAAAACAATTATTCCGTCAAAGCCATAGGGGAAAGGGCAACAAGGGCGATTAGCGCAATCCTTGACGTAAAAAACGCTTAATTTGAAAAACGCTGCTTTTCGATTTCCCTTTTAAAGATTTCATAGAATTGGGTTGCAGTTCTTTCCCAAGTAAAACTTTCTGCAACAGCCCTTGCTTTTTTCCCTAGCTCCTTTCTCAATTTTGAATCGTTCATAAGAATTTCCACTTTCTTTCTAAGATCAATAGGATCATTTTCGAAAAGTAACCCCACGTTTTCGATAAGCTCAGGTATTCCGCCCGAATTAAGCCCTGCGACTGGCTTTCCACACGCCATTGCTTCTAACATCACCAAGGGAAATGGATCTCCTACGCTTGTCACAAGCACTAATGACGAACGTTGATAAAGCTCTCTTATTTTTGATTTATCAGGGTCTATTACGAACTCGATGTTAGAACAGTTGTCAGCTTCCTTTTTTAAGAGTTCAAAATATCTCACTTCTTCTTTGACACGAGGGTTTGCATAACCAGAAAGCACAAGCTTGTAACCGCTATTCTTAAGCGCTCTTATAGCGAGCAACTGATTTTTATAACTTTGGAAGCGACCATTTAAATAAACATACCCCTCATCTTCCCAAGTGGGTGTAAAGAAGGCTGAATCCACACCCGCATAAACCACTTCGGTTTTTGCGTTAGGTTCTAGCTTAAGTATCATAGATTGCGTATACTTGCTGTTACACACTATAGGTTTATACACAAGAGATTGCTTTTCTATTACGTCTAAGCGAGTGAATTTTCTGTAAACTCTGTTTAATAAACTGTGTTCAATGGGCACTGGAACGTGCACACGCGAAACGGCTGGTGTGTTTATTCCCTTTAAGATGTATTTGCTCCAAAGAAAACCAGCTCCCAAAAGAATTATATCAGGGTTCCATTTGCTTGCTACAAGCGTTGCCGCTCTAACAGCCTTCATTGAGTAGTACATTCTGAACCTTCCAAAAAGCGAAAGCCTGTGCGGAACAACCTGTTTGTCCATCTCTACTAGCTCTGGAAGCGCTGTTTCTTTGTTAAACCTGTTACAAAAAAGCTTAACTTCACAACCCATTTTTTCAAGTCTTTTAGAAGTTTCGGCTATAGCCCTTTCAGTACCACCCCTAATATCTGGTGCGATATAAACAAATGCAACTTTCAAGATGATGTTGTTAGCATGCTTTAAAAATTAAAGTTTTACAATTAAGCGTTGATTTCCACTTTCATAAGCTTGTTTGCACGCTGGAATATTTGTAAGGTACAGACCTTAGTATTTTTGAAAATAAACGAGCGCAACCATGTTAAAACTGATAAGCGATGAATGAGCTTGGAAGCGAAGTATTGAAAACTCTAACTGCATGTTAAAAACGAAAAGCTTTTTGTGTGATACTCCTTATAAGCACATGGTAAGCCAAACACTAGAATTAAGCGCGCTAGAGCTTGTTGAAAGAGCGAAAAAAGTGGTGTCACTACAAAACAAATGGCGGGGGAGCGAAACAATAAACCTTATTGCGAGCGAAAACGTTATGAGCGAAGAAGCGACTAGGCTTTACGTTTCAGATTTTATGCACAGATACGCTGAAGGAGAAGTTGGCGACAGATATTACGAGGGTGTAAAGTTTGCCGACGAAATAGAAGATTTGTGCGAAAGGGCTTTGAAGAAGCTTTTTGGCGCAGAGTATGTAAATGTCAAGCCAATTTCTGGCGCCCAAGCAAACCTAGCGGTTTTTTACGCTTTTACTAAACCTGGAGACGTCGTGATGAGTTTTGACTTACCTAGTGGAGGTCACATAAGCTATAGAGAGTTTGGCGCTGCAGGATGTAGAGGCCTTAGCGTTGTGGATATACCATACAAGCCTGACTCCTTTGAGGTGGATTACGAAGCGTTTGCGAACAAGCTCAAAGAAATAAAAGACAAATTGAAGCTTATTACATTAGGTGGAAGCCTATTTCTCTTTCCGCATCCCGTTAAAGAAATTTCAAAGATCGTTGGCGAAGAACTTCCCGACCAAAGCGTCATAATACACTACGATGCAGCACATGTGCTAGGGCTTATAGCGGGTGGACAATTTCAACAGCCCTTTAAGGAAGGAGCCAAAGTTGTCTCAAGCTCAACCCACAAGACTTTTCCAGGTCCACAGGGTGGTTTGGTGATGGGAGTTTCGCTCACAGACAAACAAATTTCGTCACTGAGAAAGGCTGTTTTTCCTGGGCTTGTTTCAAACCATCACCTTCACAGGCTTCCCGCTCTTCTTTATGTCACTGCCGAGATGATGACATTTGGGCAAAGCTATGCAAAACAGATTGTTTCAAATGCCAAAGCGCTCGCAAAAGCCTTAGACGAAAACGGCTTTCGCGTGTTGGCGAAAGAAAAGGGCTACACTCAGTCGCACCAAGTTGCGGTGAACGTGTCAGAGTTGGGGGGAGGAGCGCCTGTTTCACAAAAGCTCGCACAGGCGAACATAATAACAAACAAAAATCTTCTACCCGGCGAAAATCCGCGTGCGTCAAGAACTCCATCAGGAATTCGACTCGGTGTTCAAGAGGTCACACGTTACGGAATGAAAGAGAAAGAAATGGAGAGAATCGCAGAACTATTCAGAAAGCTTTTGATTGAAAAAGCAGACGTTGAAAAGGTTGCAAATGAGGTAAAGGTGCTCAGACAAGAGTTTCAACAAATACAGTACACTTTTTAGTCTTGCTTCAAATAAACGTCATCAAAAACCGAGCCACTTGCGTCCTTTATTTTCAAACTTTCCACAATTTCACGAAACTCTCCTCCGACCAAGCCGTTTGCTATAATCGCCGCGCCAATCGCTCCTTCCTTTACGTAAGAACCGAAATTTTCCATTCTGGACACACCAATCCCCAAGATGCGCTCCAGTTGATTTGAAATCCTGTTAAAGAAGTAAGGAATGCCAGAAACACGACCAGAAAGAAAGATGTCTTTTGGTTTTGCGCCAGTAGCACCGAGGCTCCCAGAAATGTCTCTTAGCACACCTTCGATATACGCATCAGCGAGCATTTTTGCCCTTTGCGAGCCATTTCGTGCGGCATCTCCTAGCTCTTCGGGTGTGAGTTCTGCGTTTTCAGTAAACAGGTAAAGCGCACCACCTTTATACGCGTCACTTTTTGAAAATTTTCCAAGATATGCGGCGACTTCCCCGTCTACGCTTCCGCGTGCTGCCATACCTAGCCAGCAATTCGTACCTCCGACACCGTCAACGATCATGCCATTTTCTACTGTGACAAACGCATTAAAAGCCGAACCAAGCTCTGCCAGAACAAAACACGTTTCTTGAGGGGTAATCCGACGTCTTGTCACTTGAGTGTATATTCCAAGTGCAGCGGAGCAAACCTTGTCCGACGTACCCAAGTCGAACCTGTTGAGCTTTCTGTGTTTTGGCACGGTGTTAAGGTGTTTTACCGATGGCAAAAGATACGCTTCGATTTTCGCTTCTTTAAAAAGCTTTATCACTTTAGCAAGAGAAGAGTTTGAAGGCTCGTCTTTTTTTAGACTAATTTCCAAATAATCCTCTTCTTTTATCTGCTCAACCCTCTTTAGAACGGTGCCAAAACCCGTTGGCAAAACCACAGCTTTTACATCAAATCCGTTAATCGCGTGTAAAGTGACTTCTGGCCTCTCTTTTACAAATCTAGTTGAATAAGATTTTTCAAGTACCACGCGAGGCCCTTGATCGTCAAGAATCACTATGTCATAGGTGTGACTACCTTGATCCATTCCAGCAGTGAGCAAGCTCTTTCACGTTTCAATTTTTCTAAAGTGTTTTATGGTTTACGCCAAAAAACCGTCAACGATAATTGACACTGGACAAAATAATTATGGATAAAACATGTTCTTCGTTTCAGTAGACCGAAGAGACCTTCATTTCTCATCAGCGCATTTTATTTATAGCGAAAATTTTCGCGAACCCTTGCACGGTCATAACTACGAGGTAAGGGTGGAGGTTGAAGGTGAACTTGGAGATAGCGGCTTCGTGATAAATTTTCTTGAGCTTAAGGCGCTTGCAAAATCTGTTTTGGAAAAGCTTGATCACAAGGTCTTGTTACCACTTTATAACCCTCTACTCAAAGTTTATCAACCAAAAGGAAGCGATGAGCTAGAAGAGGTAAGGGTAGAAGGCAAATTTGGTGAATGTTACAGCATTCCAAAAAGGGACATTGCGCTAGTTCCGATCAAGAACACTTCGGCGGAAGAGCTTGCGGAGTATATTTTAAACGAATTGCTGAAAAAAATGAGCGAAAGGCGTGGAATCACTTCTCTTTCTGTGGAAGTTTACGAAACACCGGCTTTTTCAGCGCGTAAAGCGAAAAAAATTAATACCTATACGCTTTAAACCCTTCTTTTGTCCACGATTTTAGTAATGTTTTTATTTCGTCATAATCGAGCTTTTCGGAAAAGAAAACTCGATCGCCTGGTGCGCCGTCTTCTTTTTTTGTGTGAACTACAACTGTAAACTTTTCGCACGGTTTGGTTATAAAAGCGTAACACTCTTTTCCATCATAGCGGCAGTGAACTCTTATTCCCTCATCTAGCTCTAAGCTTTTGAGCGCGGAAAATAGTTCGTGAATGGACTTTATGAGCTTCTCTTTGTACAAAATCGCTCATTTTTTAGTTGACGCAAACCGAATTTAGGTTTATCCGTAATACTTACGTGAACCATAAAGACGAGTCAACTTTTTTACTTATGGAATGCCCGAAATTAAAATTTACAACACGCTGAGCGGAAAAATAGAGCGATTTCAAAGTCTTTCTCCAAAAAAAGTGAAAATGTTTGTGTGTGGTCCAACAGTTCAAGACTATTCGCACCTAGGTCACGCAAAAACTTATGTTTTTTACGATGTTCTTGCGCGCTTTTTAAGAGAAATGGGATATCGCGTGACGTTCGTGATGAACATAACGGACGTCGATGACAAAATTTTCGAGGCGGCAAAAAAGAGCAACACAGACGCACTGCTTTACGCCGAAAAGTACACACGCGCATTTTTGGAAGACATATCAAAGCTTGGTGTAAAAACAGTGACCAAGTTTGAGCCAGCGTCTCACTATATTAATGAAATAATCTACCAAGTTTCGAGGTTAATAGAAAAGGGAAATGCTTACACGGTCGACGGATACGTGTATTTTGACACTTCTACATTTCCACACTACGGTGAGCTTTCACACCAAAGCTTAAAAGAGCTACTTCTAAAACCGCTTGACCTCTTTCCCAACAAAAAATCCCCACTCGACTTCGCACTTTGGCGTCCTTCAGCGCCTGGAGAACCTCACTGGCCAAGCCCTTGGGGAGACGGAAAACCTGGCTGGCACATAGAAGACACGGCGATTTCTATAACAAACTTTGGACCACAGTACGACATACACGGCGGTGGCTACGAGCTGATTTATCCGCATCATGAGGCTGAAATAGCACAGGCAGAGTGTTTTACTGGTGTTAGACCATTCGTAAAGTATTGGGTTCACACAGGGCTTCTTAAACTTGGGGAGGATAAGATGTCAAAATCAAGAGGAAATGTGATCTATTTAAAGGACGCAATTCGCGAGTTCGGTGCAGACACGATAAGACTGTATATGCTTTCTGAACACTATCGCAAAGATAGCGTTTACAAAGAGCGGGAAATCCTTAATTTAAAAGAGGAATATGAGCAGTTAAAGGAAAAACTTTCAAAATTGCCTTTTCCTCGTTCAACTACAAAAAGGCATTCGAGCTTATTTAAAGAATTCATACAAGCGATGTGCAACGACTTTGACACACCAAGTGCGCTTAGGCATCTTCGTAGTTTGATAAAAAACGCGCTTGAAGAAAAAACAAAACACTCGAAACACTTTTAAAAGATATTCGCACCGTTTCGCGAATGCTGGGTGTCACGTTTTTTGAATAAAAGCGTTTTCGAGCTTAACGAAATAGAATGGTGGTCCAATTGGTGCACACTAGAGTGGTTGAACGATTCTGTGTATCTTTTTCATTCAAACGTGTTCAAAGAAGAGCTGTTTAATAGAGTAGGCTATTTACAAGGGGCAAACTTGCTTCCTAATTTTCTCGAGTTGGCCGAACAAAAAATTGAAAAAGAAGGCGCTTGCCCGAGTGTTTTTGTTTTTAAAGAAGACAAAGAGCGTATTAAGCTAAAAGACTACAAACTAACAGACGAACTTATAGTAATGACGCTTCGCCAAAAAATAAACGGGTTTAGTCAAGTGACCATAGAACAAACGACACAAGACAAAATTGACGAGTGGTGCAAGGTTTATCTAAAAGCGTTTTACGGGGAACTTTCTTTGTACAAGCATGTGTACACCATACTAAACAAGTTACTCGAAAACCCCCACGTTCAGCTTTTACACGCCACTTTGGGCAACTTCGTCGTCGGCGTAAGCGCTTTATACGAAAGCAAAGAGTGTGTTGGTGTCTACTGTGTCGGGACACTTCCCGAGTTTCGAAGAAAGGGTGTGGCCACTTCTATTCTAAAGCACGCAAGCGAACACGCAGAAAATCTTGGAAAACCTTTAGTTTTACAAACCTTTTTAGCCGATGGCGTCCAAAAATTTTACGAAGAAAGAGGTTTCGTAAAGGTGTACTCAAAGCTTGTTTACACCAAAAACCCTCGTTTCGCTTAAAACTGTCCAGCGCAAAAAGCTTTTGACTTTGAGCAGAGAAAACGCTTTCTGGGACGCTTACAGACGAATCGAACTTGGGCTAAGTTTTTCAGAAGAAGAATTTGAAAAAAGGGAGGATGTGATAAAAACAGTTGAAAGCGGGATAGAAGGTTGCATAAACGTGCTTGAGATCTCGCTCGAAGAGCTAGTAAAAAAAGCAAACATTTCTAGTGGAACAGGTTTTGAAGAAAAACTTTGGGCGCTTGCAAAAGCGGGTCTTCTTCCGCCATTGCTTTTAAATGACACACTTGACGTTTACCGTTATGTGAAGAACGCACAGAAATCACAAAAAAGGGCTCTTATGTACTATACCGCGCTAGTAAGGATTATGGAGGTTATAGAAGCTTGCTGGAAGTACGTAGAAAAAGAAATAGCGCGTTTTAGTCAATTGAATTAAAGCCTTGCAACAACCATGGCAAGTAGTAGCATGAACATGTAAACGATTGAAAATCTGTAATTCGCTCGGTACACGTTATCTCTTTTGAGTTTGTACGCGAGTGACGTGTACAATATTAGTAAAGCGTTTAATGTGGTTGCAGCGTACACATAAAATACTGACAGGTTTGCGAAGTAATATAGCAAATAGGTAAAAGGTATCACGAGCGAGTTGTAAAGCAACATTTGTCTGCCAACTTCTGTTTCGTCTTTTAGAGTGGGCATCGCAGGAATTCTTGCGTTCATGAAATCTTTACGCAAGTACGCTGAAAGAGACCAGAAATGTGCCGGTTGCCAAAAAAACACTATCAAAAAAATAAATAGTGGCGCAAGCCAATGTTCGTTTGTGACCGCGCTCCAACCCCCAAACGCGGGAATTGAACCCGCTATTCCTCCCCAAATTACAGCACTTGGAGTTCTTCTTTTTAAGTAGATCGTGTAAAACCAATCATAAAGAAACGCACCTATTGAAACGATAATGGCAGTAAGGATATTGATCAAAAGTGCAATAAGCGTGATGGACAGGATGAGCAGAATGATGCCAAACAAAAAAGCGTTTTTTGGGCTTATTCTCCCAGAAGGTAAAGCTCTATTTGAAGTTCTTGTCATGGCTGCGTCGATGTCTCTGTCGTAGTAGTTGTTAAGAACTGCAGCACCACCAAGCGCAAAAAATCCTAACACAAACATTTCAATCAGTTTGGCTAACGGAGTTTCTCTACCCGTTGCAACAACCATGCTCACGATCGCCACAAACAAAATCAAAGAAATCAGCGCAGGTTTCATAAGACTGAGATAATCAAAAAATTTTTGCATCAATTTGTTTTTTGAGTCTTATAGTTTAAAGTTTTACCAAAATCACAACATCGTTGGCAATTGACACAGAAGATGAGCGTAGATATACATAGCGAGCTTGGTTAGACGCATTGTATTGTAGCATGGGTCTAAATTCGAAACAGAAGAGAGACGATGCAGAAACCATTTAAAAAGATTCCAAACTTGACAAAGCGAACAAGTTATACGCTATAACTCGAACGATTCTTTGATGATCTTTGCGATTTCTTTCTGCGCGCCTAGTTTTTCTTCACGCTCGTAATTTAGCCTAAGAGACGCTCGGATCGCATCGATAAGCATTTTTCGTTTAACACCAAATACCTTAAAATTGGAAATCCGTATTTTTTAATTTTCGTGCATTGGCTAGCTGTTCCCAGTGATTCTCAATTGGCACTACAACACAAGGAAAGCGTAACATTGAAACCTCGTGAAGCGTTGAAGCACCAGCTTGAGTGACTACACAAGAAGAAGCGGCGAAATATGGCAGCGCATCTGGTGTAAAACGCACAAGCTTAAGCCCATTAGTGAAGTCCGCGTTTATTCTAGGACCTGTTAACACCCTGGTGTAAGACCCGTTTCACGCTTAATCAAAGTAGACGCGCGATCAGCAACCCTAAGAAGTTCTAAGCCTAATTTGGTACCTCCCACTGTGAACAAAACGAACTCATCGTCTTCTTGCAACCGAGTTTTAACCTAAGAATTTTTTTGTCTATTTTGGGCGGTTCCTCTACACTGGCCCTGTTACAAAGAAGTTTCGCTCAACCCAAGCTTTCACTTTTTGTGGCAAGTCCTCAATCCACTCCAAATAAAATCTTAGTTTTTGCGATAGATATGCGTTTTTGAGCTCTCTGCGTAATACGTAAACAGTTTTTTTAAAGGATTTCGGGAGACTTCTTCATCGAAATAGGCGTAATCGTAAAAACAACGCTGTTTTCTGGTATTTTGCACGAGTTATCCCACCTATAGCTAAACAGCGTTTCAACAAATTCGTCTTGTAAAACTCGTATTCGTTTAACAAGCGCCCAAATTTTAAAAATTTGAGCGATCTTGTTTGAGGTGACTATCAAATCGAAGGTGCTTGACAAACTGCCATTCTTTGAAACGCTTTCAAGCGCCTCACTCAGGCTTTTTTCCAGAAGTTTTGAGCACTTTTTCTCCTTTGGCCTCAAGAAAAGCGCTTGTCGGGTGTGCACAAAGCCAGTGTACCTCGATATCACAAATGCTTTTTAGCTCTTTTGCCATAAGCTACGTTTCGCATGTCCAAGTCCAACCGATGACACGCCATATAACGCTTTTGCCATGTATGGTAAACTAGTAATACAAATTTCTTTTTATCGCAACAGCTTTAAGACGCCAAGGCAATTTTTACTTATGAAATACGTAGAAGCGTCGAAAAGAGTCTTTCTTAATACAGGAACAAGATTCCCCAGAAACATGATAAGAGCGCTTGCGCTTATTAAGAAAGCGGCTGCAAGGGCTAACTATTCGCTTGGCTTACTTGATTCGGAAATCGCAAAGGCAATAGAAAAAGCTTCAGACGAAGTGGCACAAGGCTTACACGATGAGCAGATTGTGGTGGACGTGTATCAAACCGGTTCGGGAACTGGCATAAACATGAATCTTAATGAACTAATCGCCCAAAGAGCGTCTCAAATTTCCCAAAAAAGTGTTCACCCGAACGATCACGTAAACATGGGACAGTCGTCAAATGATGTTGTGCCTAGTGCAATAAGAGTGGCCACGGCTCTGAGTTTCTCTGAGCAACTAGCGCCCGCTCTAAAAACAATTGTTACAAGTTTAGAAAACCTTTCACAGAAAACGAGTGGTGTGTACAAAGCGGGTAGAACTCACCTTAGAGACGCGCTTCCTGTGACGCTAGGCCAAGAGTTCGGAGCGTACGCGGAAGCGTTCAAAATAGATTTAGAAAACGCGATGTACAGCGTCGAAAAAGTAAAGCAATTGCCTTTGGGGGGAACGGCCGTTGGAACTGGTTTGAACGCACACCCGCGTTTTGCCGAACTTGTTGTGCATGAATTGAACGGATTTACAGGATTAGGATTTAAAGTGGCCGAAAACAAGTTTAGGGCGATGAGACTTCTTACAGACCTCGTTTTTGTGAGTTCTTCATTAAGGGTTTGTGCACTCAATTTGTACAGGCTTTGCCAAGACCTGAGGTTGATGTTTTCTGGTCCTTTTACTGCGCTTGATGAAATAGACATACCCACACAAGAAGAGATAGCGGGAAGTAGCATAATGCCAGGAAAAACGAATCCTGTCACGGTTGAATCCGCCATGCTTGTTGCCGCTGAAGTGTGCGGGCTTGATCTGGCAAACCACAGGCTTCGATGTACGGCGAATTTGAGCTTGCGATGGGGGTGCCACTCATCGGTTATAACGTGTGCTCACAAATGTCTCTTCTTAGCGAAGCTCTTCACAGACTTGCGAGTGTAGTAATAGACCACGTCCAACCCAAAACTGAAAAGCTCAAAAGATACGCAGAAAGTAGTCCAGCGCTTATCACAATACTTTCGCCAGTAATTGGCTATGACAAAGCTAGTGAAATCGCAAAGCAACTGAGCAAAGGTGTGACGATCAGAGAGGCGCTTTCTCAACTTGGTTATAGCGAAGACGAAATAAAAAAGCTTCTGGATTTTGACGCGCTTGTTAAACCAGGGATTCCAGTAAAAAACGTGGAGCATTCTAAGGGAAATTGAGAGGTTGAGAGAAGATCTGCGTTGGAACGCAACACGTCACAATCCAGTTTGGCCTGTCGACAACTTCGCTCACTTTTAAGTCAGCGGCTACACTAATTAGCATATAAGCTTCTTGCGCACTCATGTACCTAGTAAGAAAGCCTATAGCGCTTTTTACCGCTTTTTTTGTTGCTTCCCAAAGGTTTTGATCGATTCCTGGAAACGCGACACACTCTTGATAACACTCTTTTGGAAACCAGAATACTGGAGCGCTTAGGGCGAGATTTTTGTGTAGCCTAAGCCTTATCTTTACATGTTCAAGTGGCGCTTCAATCGCAGTGCCACAGACTTCACCGTCTCCTTGCGCAAGGTGTGTGTCGCCTATTGAAAGTAGTGCACCTTTGACAAAAACTGGAAGATAAACTTTTGAGCCAACACTCAGCTGTTTTACGTCCATGTTTCCTCCATTTTCGCGTGGAGGAATTGTGCTCCATTTTCCTTTTTGGGGTAAAGCGGTTCCGATCACACCAGGGAATGGTCTTATCTTTATTTTCACGTCAAGCGAACCGAATTTCGACTTGGCCGTTTCGTCTTCAACTTTCCAGATTTTTAGAGCGGGTGACGAAAGTTCAACGGGTGATGTGTAAACGTCCTCGGCAAGAAGCCCAAATCCCGGTATTATCGCAGTCCAACCCCATCCTTTGTGCTTAAATTCCAAGAATTCAACTTCAAGCGCATCACCTGGTTCAGCACCTTTTACTTCGATTGGTCCTGTCAACGGGTGTATTCTGTCAAACTGTAACTTTTCGACGTCTGCTACCGTTGAACCAGGATTTATCTGGCCGTCTGATGCGTCTCTTGTCTCTACAAAAATCTCATCGCCGTCGCTCACGCTTATTAAAGGCTCAAGCGAATTGTCCCATTTTGAGTGTATGGTTTTACTTGAAAGCAACATGATGAGTTGTATTCAAAGGTGAAATATAAACAATTGTACTGGGATTAAAATATAAAACAAGTCACGAATTCTTAACAAAGGCTTCGCACTTTACTAGGCACACCATCTCACACAATTTTAAAAAGATTAAATAACACGCTATAACTATCCTTTGAAAATGCCAAAAAAGTGCGCATCGTGCGCTAATCACACAAACAACGCGCCTTACGTAGTAAAGCGTGGCGCGCGCTTTTACGAATCACTTGGTAGCGCTCAGCCGAGCTCGACACACAAAAGTAGAGCCGAAAGAGCATTAAAAATCCTTGGCTCAAATTTGGGACTGGTTTTGCCCATTCTTCTTCTTTTTATAGCCCAAATACTAGTCGGAGGCTTTTTTGCGCTTGTGCTTCTAGCATTTGGGATTCACTTGGGATTTCACCCTTTTACGGTTTTTCCTTACGGTTTTGTTGTGGGTAGCACACTAGGCATTATCGCGGCGCTTGCAATGGGTATTCTCACCGCAATTTTTGTTTCAATTCTTGTGGTTGAAGCGAGAAACGCGGTAATGGGCGTTCCTTATACTATAGGCGAAGCGTGGAAAGAAGTTAAAGGCAAGGTGGAGCCTGTTTTCGTAGTGGTTGTCGTAGGAGCAATACTTTTCGCTTTGTGGAGTTTTGTTCCTTTCATTGGATTCCTTTTGGATTTGTTCACGATGATGTACTTAATTATGGTTTTTTGCGTTTTGTTTTCTCAAACTGGCCCACACTACCTTAGCACAGGCTTTAACAAGCTTATACAAATGGCTAGTAAAGACGCTCTCACTTTTGTGGCGCTTTTTATAGCGAGCGCTCTTTCGCTAATACCGATAATCGATTTACTAGCCCTTCCTTATGCGGTTTTGCTGTGTGTTCTGTTTATTCGCGAAAGCTAACCTTCAAGTGGTGTGATGCTCATATCTTCAACGTATGGTATTACGCAAAGAAACTCTAGCTCGGAGTTTCCCACGTTTTTAATAGAATGTGGCACGTTTTGGTCGATAAAAACAAATTCACCGCTAGATATCTTCCTTGTTTCGTTTTCCACCCTGACTTCTGCAAAGCCTTTTAGAACGTAAACCGTTTCTTCGTATTTGTGTTTGTGATACGCTATCACACCAGAGGGTTCTATCAAAAACCTTCTTAAGGCGTAGCGCGGACTTCCGGTGTCTTTTGTCACAAGCCACTGAATGTATGCACCACGAGAACCCGTTATTTTTACTTCTTGCTTGGGAACGTCTTCTTGCTTTCCAAAGTGATAGTTCATACGTTATAAAAATACTATATGGTAATAAGCGTTAACGCAAGCGCTTAAATTCTGGCTCAAACTGCTTTCTTCAAAGTGCCAGAACCTCTAAAAAGCAGAGTTGGACTTGGTGCAACCGCGCTTTTGTTTGGAAATTTTGCTTCTTTGGTAATCCAAGGTATAGGCGCAATTCTTGTCGCTAGATTTCTTGGTAGCACCCTTTACGGTTACTACACGCTTTTGCTTGTGCCATCGGCAACGCTATACTCTTTTTCCTTAATTGGAATTCCTTCGGCGATTAGCAGATTTGTTCCTTACTTCAACAAAAAAGGAGAAAGCGAAACCGCAGCGAGAATAGCGTCGAATGGGTTTGTCTTTGGTGCACTTTTTTATTTGGTGGTCACGATAATCGCATTACTGCTGACACCCTTTTTCATGGCTGATGTGATTCACCAACCAACGCTCACTTTTTACGCCCAACTTGCGTCTGTCACAATATTTTCACAAGGTTTAATCAATTTTGCGAGCGGATTTTTTATAGGCTCTTTTAGCGCGCAATTTGTGTCGCTTCTACTAGTGTTACAAGCGGTTTTAAAGACAGGCGTTTCATTAGCGTTGATTTGGATGGGCTACGGTTTGAGTGGAGCGGTTTTTGGGCTTGTTACAAGTTACGTTTTCACATCAGCTCTTGCGCTTTTTTTGATTCTTTGGAAAACAAAAATCGTCAAACCCAAAAATTTTTGGGAGGACGTAAAGACGCTTACCAAATTTAGCATACCAGGCTACGTTGGAAACATAGTGAACGGTTTAGCAAGACAACTGCAACTCATTCTGATTGCGCTTTTTGCTGGTGCCGCTGCAGTGGGCGCTTTTAGCGCGATGCTAAACCTCGCCGCTTTGATAACGCTACTTGCATCACCAGTTTCCACAATGATGCTACCCGCGTTTTCAGAGCTTTCGCTTGATCAAAAAAGAAGAGTTGCGCTTTCATACGAGCAGTCCACTCTTGTTTCTTCAATTCTACAAGTTCCCTTTGCTTTGTTTTTCGTCGTGGCGTCACACCAGCTTGTGGAGATTCTTTACGATCGAAGCTATACAAGCTTTTACCTTACGCTTGCGCTTCTCAGTGTAGGATACTTGAACGTCGGACTTGGAGGTTCTATTCAACCTTCTTTGCTTGGTGGGTTGAACAAACCACTTAAGGCAAGTTATATTGGTTATACAGGCTCAGCGGTGCAGTTAATAGGCACGTTTTTGCTTACAAGCAAACTCGGCGCTGAAGGCGCAGCGATAGCAACAAGTTTGGGTTCGCTCCTTTCTGCGGTTTTTGGACACATCTTGGTCAAACAAGAGTGTGGCGCAAATCTTCCCAAAAAGAAGCTTCTTTTTGTGCACTTAGACGCTATGCTCAGCGCTCTTATTGTGTACTTTGTTTTACCACAAAACGTGCTACGTGGGTTGTACGGGGTTCTGGAAGCGCTTTTGTTCTTAGCTGTGCTACTAGCGGTTTATCTTGTGCTACTTCCTTTGACGCACGCTCTTCAAGGAGAAGAGCTAGAGCTAATGACACACTCTTTAAAAGGGATTCCTGTCGTGGGCTCATTTTGGGCGCTTTTAAAAAGGCCACTTGACAAATTGGTTTCTAAGAAAAATAAGTTTTGAGTAGGTACTCTTTTAGCTCCTTTAAGCCAGAAAAAAGGTCATAACGCGGTACAAATCCGAGCTCTCTTTTGCTTTTTGTAATGTCGGCCACACGGCTTGGAGTGTCACCGAGTCTTTTTGGAGCGCTAATAATTTGCGCTTGCTTTCCGACAACGCGTTCAATCGTGCGAATAAGTGTTATCGTGTCCGTTCCCACGCCGGTGCCCACGTTGTATTCGCCTGTAACCCCTTGTTTTAAAGCAAGAAGAACAGCGCGCGCGACATCCTTTACATAAACATAGTCTCTCACATCAGTGCCTTTGCCATAAAGTGTGAGCGGCTCACCTTTTAAAACGCTTAGCATAAAACTTGTCACAGCTCCTCCATAGCTACTGTTTTCTCTACGTGGTCCGTAAACGTTGAAAAAGCGCAACACAACCTCTTGTATTCCGTAAACTCTTGCAAAAGTCTTACAGTAAAACTCAGCGCAGATTTTTGAGGCGGCATAAGGAGAAGCCGGGTCGAGCGCACACTCTTCGCTAATGGGTTTTGCTTGATCCTTGTACACAGAACCAGATGAGGAGAAAATGAACTTCTTAATTGCGTTTGTTTTACACGCAAGTAACAGGTTGAAAGTGCCCGTAACGTTCACTTCGTGATACGGCACAGGGTCTTCAACGGAGTTTGCAAGGTTTCCCTTACCAGCAAGATTCACAACGGCGTCCACGTTTTTTACCGTGTTTAACACGAATTCTCTATCGACCACCGAACCTCTTATGAACTCAACGCTACCTGAATCGACGTGCTTTTCGATGTTTTTCAGCTTTCCACTTGAAAGGTCGTCGAGCACTACCACGTAGTTGCCGGCTTCAACAAGCAAGTCCACAACGTGGCTTCCTATAAAACCCGCACCACCTGCGACAAGTACTGTGCTTTTCACACTACTTTGGTTTTGCCATCAAGAGATAATTCTTACGCGTAAAGTTTAATTTTACAAAGAAGAAACAAAAAAAGATGGTGCACACTCTTATAACATATCTTCCCTATAGCAGATTGTTTGAAGTAAAGAAGTATTTTCTTGAAAACGTGTCACGCGTAAATCCTTCGCGCGCGCTGATTTACATCGATGACGTTTTTACTGAAGATCAACTTTCTTTTGTGCTAAAGTCGATCCCAGAAGGTGTCGTTGTGAAGTCTGGCTTTTGGGGTAACAGGAGCGCGTGTTTTTTACAGATACTCATGGATTTAAGAAACGATGGGACGCCAGACACTTTGGTGGTGGATAGCGACAACATTCTTGACAAAGAGTTCACGCTCATCGATGAGAAGATGCTTTCAAAGGGTTTCGATTTTTACACGGTAATGAACTGGGAAAGTTCGAAAACACATCTTATTAAAAGAAGCATTAAGCTTGACCAGATTGAAATTCACGGCGAAAAAAGAGACGTGTTCGGTTATCGTTTGACTGGTTTTTGGAAGGGTCCTTTCTTTTTAGGCCCAAAACAGGCTGTGAGGGTGACACAAAGATTTTTGCAAAAACTAAATCCGCAAATTTTGAAAGAAGTTTACGATGCAGTTCAATCGTTAGACCCGCTCTTACGTAACATGGTTTCGGATGAGACTCCTCTTGCAATAACGTTTTACTATAGCGGAGTGAAAATCACACCTTGGGTGATTTGCTCAAGGCACTTTTACAACCAATCCAGAAGAATTTTGAGTAGAGCGCACACCCGAAGGCTAATGAGGTCTACGGCGTATGTAGAGTTTGCAAGAAGGCTCATCAAATGGAGATACAAAAGGATGCTCTGGTTTTACTTGAGATACAAAGTCACACAACTTGGCCACAGTATACCAGTTTTGTTCGGAGACCTCTGAAAAAGGTTAAGTTTGTGTTCGTAGTATTTATTCCTATGTCTGAGATGTCCGAAAGCGCGAAAGAATTCGCGCGTAGCCTTAAAAAACTCATAAGCGCCACAGTAAAAGAAGCAGAAAAGGTTATCGAAAAAACTGCGCCTCAACTTTCTGAGTTAGTCACAAAACTTTTGAACGAAGTCGAATCCACGGCCACAAACCTTTTGAAGGATTTGGAAAGGCGCACCGAAAAAGAGCAACTCGAAATTCTTCGTGCTTACCGAAGCATTCTGAAAGCGCAACTCGAAAAAGTTGAGACGAGAATAAAGCAACTTGAACAAAATCTTAAATGATTTTTCCAAGCCTTCCTTTGGGAACAACACGAACGCCATCTTTTTGTGGATTCCCGTTTTGGTCTATAAAGCCAGCCTTAAAAGCCACGCTCGAAGACATCACCGCACATCCCCATTCCGACTCATACGAATAAAGCGTATAGTAAAGCTCTTTTGCGCGATCTTTTGGCTTAAAGTCTGAATAAAACAGAACTTCCCTTTCACCACTTCTTTTTATCACGAGCACGAACAAGTTGAGAGCTCCGATGTCGGCTTCCATTTGTTTTACTTTTTTTATCGAATCCACAAGCCTTTGCTCGACATCACCTTCACCTTCTAAAAAATATGTAAAGATTTCCGTGTCGTTTAGTCTCGAAGGCTCAAGGGACAATTTTGACACAAGCTTCCTTTTATCGATCCAACCGTTGTGGCTCACATACACAAGGTTTTCACCGATATGCGTCGAAAAAGGATGGGAGTCAAATGGGCCTCTTACAGGCTCGCCCGGTGCGCTAAAGCGCGCGTGTGAAATTGCCGCCACTGGTGATGAAAAACCGTGAAACGCCAAGCTAGAAAAGCCGTCTTGAAATATCGGAAGGGCGCTTCTGTAGTACATTTGCGAAGAGTCGCAGTAAGCGACAAACCCCCATCCGTCTTTGTGGGATTCACCATTTGAAAAATCGTCCTTTTTTGCGGCTTCGATTAGCGATGCCTGAAGATAGGAAGCAAGTAGTGGAGAGCCTTTGAGAGCAAACATTCTGCACATCCTATTCACCTAGTGTTTTTCAAACCACTCGACTATTTGTTTAAGCCTTTCAACACGTCTACTTGGTTTTCCGCTTCTTGATAACTCATGACTTTCTTCAGGCACAGAAACAAAAACCACCTCACGCCCAAGCTCTCTTAACGCGGTGAAAAGCTGCTCCGCTTGCTCTATCGGACATCTGTAATCTTGCTCTGCGTGATGAATGAGAAGAGGGGTTCTTATCCTTTCTACGTACTTTAGAGGCGATTTGTCCCACAGAGTTTGAAGATCACCCCAAGGCCTTGCTCCAATTTGATCGAGCGTAAAGTAGTAGCCTATGTCGCTTGTCCCGTAAAAGCTTATCCAGTTGCTAATCGAGCGTTGTGTCACTGCGGCTTTGAACAAATCAGTGTGGCCCACGATCCAGTTGGTCATGAAACCACCGTACGAGCCGCCTGTTACGTAAAGCCTTGACTTATCAAGCGCAAACTTTTTAACGCAGTGTTCGACAAACTCCATCAAATCCATGTAGTCTCTTTCGCCGTAATGCCCAACAACCTCCTTTGCGAACCGCTCTCCATAGCCGCTACTACCGCGTGGGTTGCAATAGATCACGTTGAACCCACGCGCTGAAAGGAAGTGAAACTCAAACATCAAAACTTCCCCGTACGCGGTCTTAGGCCCACCGTGTATTTCTAAAACTGTGCCCTTCGCTTGACCCTTTGCGGGAATAAACCAGCCCTCAATCTCAACACCGTCAGATGCGATAAAACTCGTCTTGATCGGTTTTGTGGGATTGATGTTTTTTGCGGATTTCTTTGCGAAACTCGTAAGTCTACTGAGCTTACCGTTTGATATTTTGAACAAGTCAGGCGGATGATCATAACTCATAGCAGTAAAGTAAATTTCGTCTTGTAGCACATCATAACCCTCAACCGAAAGCTCACCTGTTTGAATAATTTTAGTCTCAGAGTGCTTAAGAGAGTAATAAGCAAGTCTGTTTACACTCTTGTCTGTAAACTCAAAGAATATTCTTTCGTCTTTCCATAGCGGACTAAGGCTTGTTCCTCTAGCCCTTACGTCGCTATTCAGAGAGTTTTCGAGAGACCTATCTAAACCGGTATCAATCGTTTCAACCGAGCCACTTGTGACGCTTGCGATATTAAGACGTGTGTTTGCTGCAAGACCCTTTGAAATCTCGTGTCCGAGAAACGCTATGCGTGAGCCGTCTGGTGAAACGCTCAAGTTGTTTATCGTGCCTTCCCAGTCTACCACTTTCTTTGGCTCACCACCAGTAAGAGGTACCGAGTAAATCTTTTTTGCGATAGAGGTTTCGGCGTCCTTTTCAAGATTAGACGCAAAGAACACCCTTCTTTGTTTTGGCTCAACATCAAAGGAAGTGACGTCAAACTCACCTTTAGTGAGTTGTAAGGGTTTCTTTGAGCCTATCTTTAAACAAAAAGGTGTTTCCATCTATCGTGAAAGTACCCTTCCGAGTCTAGTCTGAACCTTATTTTTGTTATCGTTTTCGAATCGCTTTTGCTCTTTAGCACAACGTCTTTTATGAAGCACAGGGAGTTTTCGTCAACCCATTTGAGGGAGATTACTTTCACACCTTCTTCATGAAATAGCTCTTGAGGTTCGCCCACCAAGTTTTTGATCACAAGAATAGAGCTTCTCGCCTTACCAGCTTCCTTTGTAGTTCTCACGAAGGCCAAGCTTTTTCCACTAGGAGACCAGCTAATGGACGAAATGGAGCCGTTAGGCGACACAACACGCGTGGACGCTCTTCCGCGTAGAATCCAAACGCTTGTTGCGTACGCATCCTTCTTTTTGTCGATTTGTGTAAGCGTGTACGCAACTTGCCCTCGCTTGTTCACTCTTGGATCTGCGACGCTAACAAGTTTGTAAAGCTGTTCTGCGCTAAGCATAAAACAAAATGTCAAATCTTACTTATTTGTTTAGTGTACGCCCTTTCGCGCCAAATCACAGGGGCGTTTGTTACGCTTTTAATAAATGAAAGCCACAAGGCGAAAGCGAAGTGAGCCTGTGCAACAGGAAAGAGTATCGCAAAAAGCGGATTTGAGCGTATCATTTTTGCGCTTTTTACGCTAAGCGCTAATGGTGCTAGTAGCCCTAATACCGAAAAAACGAAAAGTAAGTGTGTTGGGTCTTGCTCTACAAAAACAAGCCAAGATACGGTAAAAAGAATAGCAGGCTTATCGCAACGCAAAAACCAAAGGCGATTTTGGCGTCTCTTTGCATAGATTGTCTTGCCACCCTTTCAATCGCTCTAACACTGTTTTTTACACCAGGTGCGTATTCTGCAGAAACAAGTGAAGTCCTTGCCAAACTAATTTTAAAGTGATTTTTCTTTGCGAGCACCGCCAACGCCCTGTCTTCAACGAGCTTGTCTTTCACCGCCTCATGTCCGCCAAGCGCTTCATACACGCTTCTTTTTATCAGAATGAAGCTACCAAAAAAGTACGCCGCGCCTTTTGAAGGATCGTTTACGTCGCTTGCCTTTATAAACGAATTAAGAAGCGAATAAAGAAAAGGTGTCACTATTTCGTCCCAAACTTTGTGTGTTCGAAGCTCGCCTGAAAGAGACAACGCGTCAAGCGACTTTTGTTTTGCAAGTGTCAAAGCTTTTGACACCGCTTGATCTTTTACGAAAGTGTCTGCGTCCAAAAAGAGAATCCAAGGTGTATTCGCAAACTTTGCGCCGAGCGCACACGCGTAATTCTTTCCAACCCAACCCTGGGGAATTTCGCCAGTTTGTAGCACGAGCACTCTTTCGCTTTGATACCTTTTGGCTATGCTTAGCGTGTCGTCATTAGAACAATCGTCAACCACGATTATTTTGCTTATCGCTTTTTGCATAAGTAGCGATTCAATGGTTTGTGCGATACACCTTTCTTCGTTTCTTGCTGGTATCACCGCGGTGACACAGCTTTCACCGTCTTCTTCAAAGCGTTCCAAAACAGGAACGTTAGCAAACCCCTTGATGAATCTATACAAGAGCACCAACCAAAAGAAAGAAGAAAGTGAAACTAGCAAAAACAAAAGATAAAACAATGGATTCACACGCAAAACCTCTTAGAGTTTTCTTTTCATTAAAGACAGTGTGCGATAAGCCTTATTGTGGTGTGTGACACGGTTTTGAATACGCGTTAAATAATCCACTGGTTCATTCAAATAAAATTAAGGGATAACGGTTTTGCTCTAACTTTAGGGCTTTTTAGACTATAGATTTCCTAATGCTTTTCATGTAATGGAACACCGAATCAGGGGATCGAATATAAAGAGATCCTACACCGTCTTTTATGATGAGTAAAGTTTAAAAGCGAATTCTAAGAGATTCTTTCAAGGTTTAGTGATTTAATAAAACGCGGTCGTCGTCTAGCCTGGTCTAGGACATCACCCTGCCACGGTGGTAACCCGGGTTCAAATCCCGGCGACCGCACTTTTTCGTGCGCTTTTCAGATACAGAAACTACTCTTAAAACCTAGTAACGCTAAACTCACGCTTACACGCAAGCTACCTCACATTGGAGGTGGATTAATAGTTTCCACTCTCCTGCTAGCTTTCTGTAACCCACCGTAGCACTAACAAGCGTAGTCACCTTCGACTACCTATTATCCTGAATCAACGCTTTAACCGCAGATCTGGCAATCTAATCAGCCTAGCACCCTAATTCGGGTTGATCATATAGAACGTGAAAATCTACCCATTATCACGCATTTTATGCCGTAGTCAGCAGTTCCAGAATAGGTTTATATGGATTTCTGGATTTGAGCATTTGTGTGCACGCGCAGTAGGGTGAATGGTAGTAGATAGAGACCCAAGACCTCCGCTGGCTGAGGGGTGCGCGCACACACAGGAAGCGGGGGGACTGAGGATGTTCGGCGCTCCCCATGATGCCTTCCCCGGCGTGTGAGTGGGTGGGTGCGTCGAGACAGGGGGAAAGCGGAGTGGGACCAATGAACTCCCGTGAGGTTCCTAAATGATGCGCTGAAGCCCAAGCTCTACGTGTACGACAGGTACAACGATATGTACCTACGTATACCTACGTAGAGTGAAACCCTATGCCCTATTCCTTTTCCCCATACTCTTTATTGACATACAAACCGAGACATGACAGAATTCCGCTCTAGTCGACCTTCTTCTGACTTCGCACATGCCTACTACTCTTTCGTCTGCTTCTGCAACATAGGCTACTGCGTTACCCTGTAATACAGAAGAGTATAGATCTGCGAACCACTTGACTTCGTAAGGTAAATCGGGCTTTTGGAGAGGTGTAGTAACACCTAGCCAAAGGTTCACAGAAAGTTCGTCGACTAGCGAAAGATAATTCCTTATGACGTCGAATGCGTCCTCCCATTTGAGTTCCCTAATTTGGAAATCCAGAGAGGCCATCTAGACGTTTAGGGCCAAGACATATTTTAAGCACAGTGTAAAGCAATATAAATACCAATGAAGCCACAGTCTGTGCAAAATAGGAAACCTATTCCTTGATGATCTACCTGTATGCACATAAATCGTAAAGACATTACGCTTATTGAGTGATGCTGTTACACTTGGCTAAATCCATTTCTTATGAAATTTTATCCTTGTTGCACAACGCACTTTTTGTGCTAAGCACTTTTTGATACCCAAAAACAGTGATCTTCGCGATTTCGTTTTTTTCTATAATTTTGTGTTGCTTACAAATTTTTATGAGTAGACGCTCGAAACACCCATTTTTAATCAATGCGCTAACTTTTGGATTTGTTTGTCCACCACTAAAGCTTAACACTAGCAATAAAAAAGTTTATCAGTTCGCCGAAGAAGCGTACAAGTAACAACGGCAACGTTGGTGCCACTACACTGTTCTTCATTCGGTGATTTTTGTCCGATCGATAGAATTTGAAAAGTTTATAACTTTTGACTTTTGTAAGAGATTATGCCAATTGAAGAAAAAGCGAGGAAAATTATCGAAGGCAAAAACTTTGGCTTTCTTGCGACTATTAAGCGAGATGGCTCCCCACAAATTACGCCTGTATGGGTTGACCACGATGGCGAACACGTTTTGGTCAACACCACAAAAAACAGAGCGAAAACCGCAAACGCGAAACGCGACCCACGCGTAGCGCTAGCGATCGTAGAACACGAAAACCCGTATAGCAAAGTGGTGATTTACGGTAGGGTTGTCGAAATCACAGAAAACGGTGCAAACGAGCACATCGACAAACTCGCAAAAAAATACCTTGGTAAAGAAAAATACCCTTGGAGCTCGCATAAAGAAAAGAGAGTAATCATGAAGATTAAACCAGAAAAGATCGTGTACTGACACCTGCGATAAAATTAATACGTTTACATTTCTATTCCTTTTTATGCGCACGCTATTTGTGATCGCTCTTTTGGTTTTGCTGTGCGCCTTTTCGTCGCTCATTTCGGCGACGACGCTTACCGTAAACGTTTCACGCAACTACAAACAAGCGGAAATAGTGTTGGCTTCGAACTCTCAGCTCGTGTTTACATACCCTGAAAACTCACCGACCTCTTTTGTGTTAAGGAGCCTTAACTATTCGGTGGCTTTTTCGGTTGCAAATGTGCCACGTGATTCCGAGGTTTTTCAAAGGTTTCAGGCGTATCTTAGAAGCGCGTATTCGAATATCACGCTTGAAAACCTTAGTGTAAGCTTTAGCCTACATGCACTCGGCAATTCAACCGAGCTTGTGGTGAGTAAAAGCGTTGTGTTTAGCGGGTACGCCACAGGAATTTTCAACCGAACCCGTCAAACAATCATAGGAAACTTCGCTTGGAAAAGCTTCGTGATAAAAGGACCATTGGAGATCGACTTTGAAGACGAGCGTTTTGATATTAACAGCGCGAACTTTATGCTAATGGCACCTCTTTTACACAAGGGAATTACTCAGTTCCTTCCACTTGAAGACTTACAAGGCACGTCGACAATAAACCTGTCTTCGCTAAACACGCCAATTAGTGAATGGAAGAGAACGTATGACCCATCGACAAACACCACCACATTCTCAAAGAGCGTTCAAAGCGTGACCGCGCTAAACCTTTCTTTGAGTGTCAACGGAAACGTGTACGCTTTAAGGCTCACTTATGACCCATCGGCCGAGATTTCTGTGCCGGGTTACGCAATTGCACAGGGTAATGAAATTGTGATCACAAAGCCGCAGTCGATGATAGATTTGGACCTTTCGGCGTCAATCGCAATCGCGCTTGTTCTAATAGGAATAGGCGCGCTTCTGTACCTAAGGCGGATGCGCTAAACGCTTAATTTTTTGTGCGAGCTTTTTACACAATGCGCGCAAAAAAGGGTTATTCCAACAAAGCGCCTGTAAGAGCGTTTAAGTACAAAAGAAAAAGAAGCCCAAAAACAGAAACTACGTAAGAGGGAGAGCAAGAGAGTACTACGTGATCAGAAAGCTACTAAAACAGGGTGCGATATGGGTTGTAAGAAGCTACGGAAGCCACGGACCTGTGGACATTACGGCGATTTTTCCCGACCACGTAAAGCTCATTCAGGTAAAGAAGAATTACGTTTCGCCAAAAGAAAGAAAGCTGCTTGAGGGGTTTGCCGCAAGCTTCAAAGCGCAGAACATCAAGGTGGAGCTTTGGATTTCAAAGAACGGTCGTTTCAGTGTGCAGACTGTTTCCGCAGGCTAGCCCGCTTTCAGCGCTTGAAAAATTTTCTTTGTTTTCTCAAGAACGTCTTTTGGGTCTTTTCCCAAAACAAAAATCATCGGTTCTTTGCCAAACCCTCCTTTGTCGACGATCACGTCTGGCACCCTTCCAAGCGTTTTTATCGCAACCTCTGTTCCCCAGATCATTGACCTTCCTTCAACACGTGCTACATCAGCTGGTTCCTCTGCACGATCAAAAAAAGACACGCTATACCCTAGTCCTCTCACGATACTCAGAATTTTTTGAGAGTAAGCCAAGTTTATCGCAGACCTTACGCTTTCGTCAAACTTTTGCGCTGTGAGAACCAAATTGGCAACGTGTTTTGAAGCACCAAAACGTGGTGCCCATACCGCTTTTGCGTCGTCTTTGAATCTCACAATTCTACCTGGAACTCCGAGCACGTCAGAAATCTCACTCGCGCCTTCTAGCGCGTAAACGAAGTTTGTTTGACTTTCCGGTATAAGCACACCAAACCCTTTGAGAGATTCAAGCTCGGAAATCGCCTTTTCTAAGCTCAAAAGCGCTTGGTACCTTTGAGATTCTTGGTAGAGCAAAAATATCGGGTTAACTGGTCCATGGCCTTCTCCTATTTTAAAACCGTGTTTTATCGCAACGGTGACAAGCTTTTTTGCCACATTTACAGCTTGAATCAAATCCATTCCCTTCGCAAGGCATGCAGTTATAGCCGCGGAGAACACGCAACCAGTTCCGTGATCCGTTTTTGTTTGAACTCTTTCGCTTTCAAAATGGTAAAACTCATCATTAAAGTAAAGCGTGTCAACAGCGCGCTCCCCAAAATGGCCACCCTTTACAACCACGGCTTTACACCCTAGCTGCGCTATCGCTTTTGCGGCTACTTTTGCGCTTTCAAGATCTGTGACTTTAACTCCGCTCAAAACGCGAGCTTCTTCCGCATTTGGTGTTACGACATACGCCAAAGGTAGAAGGCTTTCTTTGAGAGACCGAACCGCCTCATCCTTTAAAAGTTTGTGACCACTTTTTGAAACCATCACAGGATCGACGCAAAGCAAGCTTCCTTTTAGTTCGTAAGAAATCGCCTCGATTATTTCGCTTGTGTGAAGCATTCCGGTTTTTGCCGCATGAAAGCCTATATCAGCCTTGATAGAGCGTAACTGTGCGAGTATCACTTCGATGCTTATGTCCTGAACCGCGTCCACCGACTTTGTGTTTTGAGCGGTCACAGAGGTGATCACGCTCACTCCGTGAACGCCGAGCGCAGCGAACGTCTTAAGGTCGGCCTGTATTCCAGCACCACCTCCGGAATCTGAACCCGCGACCGTCATTGCTATAACCAAATTTGACACCATTAAATACACACCAAAAAATTTAATAAGTTAGCGCGTTTTAAAGAGCATGCCACTAAAATACTTTGGAATTCGAGTCACAAATCTTGAAAGCTCAATCGATTTTTACACTCGCTTGCTAGGCTTAAAGCTAAAGACTACGGGAAAAATGGAACATGGTGGTGTGTTCGCCGAACTAGAGGACCCAGTTACACATTTCGTGTTGGAGCTAAACTGGTACCCGCGTGGTTCGCCCTTTGACACTCCTTACACACCTGGAGAAGGGCTTGACCACTTGGGATTTGAAGTGGACGACGCGCTAGCTGTGTTCAAACGGCTTTTGGCAGAAGGGGTTGAGCCAGCATTACACCCATTTGTGGACAGCGGCTGGGTGCTCGCTTTTGTCAAAGACCCTGATGGAAATTGGATAGAACTTGCGAGTAAAGCGTCTTAACCCTTGTGCGGAAGATGTTTCCCGTGTTTTACCGCGACAACCTCCGCTAAAATGCTGAGCGCAATTTCATTGGGAGTCTGCGCGCCTATATCCGCGCCAACTGGTGCGTGAATAGAAGAAAGGAAAGAGCCGTCCACGCCTTTTTGACGAAGCTTTTCAAACTCGTCGTCTATTCTCTTTTTTGACGCCATTAAACCCAAAAAAGCGAGCCTTTTTTTGGATAGCACTGTCAAAGCGTCAATGTCAATTCTTCCCATGGTCACCAAAACGACGTAGTCGCTTTCTTTGAACTCAAACTTCGAAATGTCCTCCGTTTTGTGAATTTCGTCCGCGCCTTCCACCATTCCAGTTGCGTCAATCACGTGTACCTCAAAACCCACCATTTTCGCGAGTTTGGTGAGAGAAGTCGCAACTTCGTTGTGTCCGCCGTCGGATATTATAACCAGCCTATCGGGTGGTGTATAGGGTTCGATAAAGATCTCCATTCTTCCTCCGCAATTGGTTTCAACATGGACTTCGTTAAGGTTTGCGCTCTTTATCGCTTGTGTAACAGCGCTACCGACGTCTTCCAAGAAAACTTTTAAAGTGCGTTGGTTTTTTTTGTTTTTATCGTCTTTCAAGCGCCGCGTCGACGATCGCGCTTTCAGGGCATGCCCCACCTAGCGTGCCTTCTACCACGTTTCCGTCGGAGTCTATTATAACCTTAAAACCTGGTTTTCCTAGCGTAGAGCCTTCGGTTTTGACGACCGTGGCCACAGCAAGGGGCTTTCCTTGAGAAGCAAGCTCGTTCATGAGTTTTATTAGCTTGAGTTGGTCCATATCACACATATATTTCACAAGGTAGTATTTTTGTTTTTGCGGAGGTCTTAATTAGGAGAAAAAAGTATGGGAAGCGCCTTGCGAGTACACGTGCTAGGTCCATCTTGGTCTTTTTCTCATGAGGCGGCTCTAAAACTTTTTGAGAAAGCGGAGATTTCGTTGAATAGAACTATCAGCGAGGTGTTTAGAAGCGTCGCAAGTGACGAACAGAGTGTTGGAGTCGTTCCGATCGAAAATAGCCTTCAAGGACCAGTTAACGAAACAGTGGACGGGCTTGCGGAATACGAACAAATTTTTGTGAAAGAAGAAGGTGTGATGAAAGTCAATCTGGTTCTTGCGAAAAACCCAAAAAGCGAAAAGCTCACTCATATAGCGTCAAACCCATACGCACTCTCTCAGGCGTCCTCGTTTATCGCTAAGAACAAGTTTGAGGTGATCTCTGTGCCGAGCACGTCCCAAGCGGCCGAGGTTGCGGCGCGTGAAAGCGAAGTTGGGGCTATTTGCTCCGAACTTGCCGCACGTCACTACGGTCTTGAGATAGTTGCGCGACACGTCGAAGACAGAGAAAGCTACACAAGGTTTTTCGTTTTGGCACACAGCGACTCGCCGATTGGCGCAAAAAAGAGCACACTTATAATGAATTTGGAGCACAAACCCGGTGCGCTCTTTAGAGCGCTCGAAGCTTTCGCAAAAAATGACGTCAACCTTCTTATGATTTACTCAAGGCCTTTACGCTCATCGAGATGGGAGTATTACTTCTACTTGGATTTCGAAGGCTCTAGAATTGAACACAAAGTGAACAAAGCGCTTGAAGAGCTCACGCGTGTGACGCAAAGGGTTCTTGTCAAAGGTTCTTACAGCTCGAAAAATATACAACGAGCTTTTTTAAAACGAGCGCTTTAATTTTTTGTGTCAAAGTTGTTGAACATCGGTATAGCCGCATCAAGCCAAGTTTCCGATTCGAAAATCGCTGAAAGGTTTGTGAACTCACTACCACAGAACTCGAGGCTCATAGTGGGCGGTTATTGGGGTCTTATGAAGGATGTTGCGGACAGCGCATCAAAAAGGGGAATTCAAGTGGTTTTTATTCTGCCTAGCGAGCCAAAGGCAAGACCGCCACAAACTCGCGAATTCATATCGGTGGACACAGGAATGGAATTTCGCGCAAGAAGCGTGTTGATTTGTAGAAGTTGCGACGTGCTTGTTGCACTAGGAGGGGAAGTGGGCACAATGATCGAAATCTTCATGGCGTACGCAATGGGAAAACCTGTGATTGTTCTTACAGGAAAAGGCTTTTCTTCGGACAAGATAAAAGCTTGTTTTGGGGACACACTAGACTCTAGGGCGACTGGAAGGATATATTATGTTGACACACCAGAGGAAGCCGCAAAACTCGCGATGACACTTCAAAGCAAAGATATAGTTGAAATGGGCTGACTTCTTTCCCACCGTGACGAGGGTTTTCCTCCCAAGAGTTTCATCGTTCCACCCTTGATTCTGGACTACGTCTAAGAAGCAGTCGGGTGGCCGTTGTCAGCAGTTTCGGTGTATGGAGGTTTATATAGGTTTACGAAATATACCTATAGATGTGTGAGCGGGTGTACGCCCTGAGCGAACACAGGGAGGCTATTCGAGGTGCTAAGGAGCTATACACTCCAACACGAGTCGTGGAGAGGAGCTCTTACCACTGCTTCTAGCGTACAGGGATGCTGTGAACAAAATACTTGAAGAGCGTCTGGGGCAACATAGAGTGGGAGAGGAGGAAGGTGAAGGGTAAGAAGCAGTGGAGGCTCCTACCCAAGTACAAGGTTGACATCCACAGCGGGAAGTCAAAAGGAGACTCAGGGAAAGCCTCCTCGTGGATTGGGACTACGCCGCGCACTGGGTTGACTCAGCAATAAAGACAGCACACTCAATACTAAAATCCTGGAGGAAAAACTATGTTAAAGGAGAAAGAAAAAGGAATAAGCCCACAGCAAGAAGGCTATTCGCAAGAGTGAAGCAAACCCTCCTTAAGCTTGAGGGTGAAAAACTCAGGGTGACAGTTAAACCCGGTGAACACGTGTACCTCGACCTTTCAGCTAGATACTTTAAGCTACCAAGCGAGGTGTCCTCAGCCGGGCTTGGCGAACCAGTAATAACGCTTGAAAAGGTGCACCTCCCAGTACACTATGAAGACACTCAAAGCGGAAAACCCGCCGTTGCGTGGGACTTCAATCTTCTTTCCTTAGATGGCTACTCACCTGAAACAGGGTGGGTGAGGATAGACACTAAGAAGTTGGCATCGGTGCACATCTCATCCTTCGAAAAAGAAGAGTGTGCAGAGGAAGGCTTCACACTCGAAAAAAGCAAGAAGAGTTCTTTCAAAGTACTCCAACAGAGAAAGAAACCGTGCGAGAAAACACCAGCTCGAGATTACGCGTGTGATCCAATCACTGTGTGGCTCGGTGGGCCTCGAAGAGCTCAAAAAGCAGGGGATGTACACGCCTCGCGTGTGTGGAACCGCAGGATTTCGAGGAGTGATTGGCGCTCAATCGCAAGGATACTCGAAGAAAGGCTCGGTGAAGCCAGAGTAGAGGAGCTAGACCCCTACGGCTCATCATCATACTGCTCTAGGTGTGGGTGGCACAATCAAGACCTGAATGGGGCAGACATCTTCGTGTGCGGTGGGTGCGGTCTCCGAATAGACAGACAGCTAAACGCAGCAATAAACCTGTACATGAGGATGAGCTTCGGCTACACCGAGAAGTGGGTTGGTGGAAAGAAGAGCATACAACTGAGGATGGAGGGCGCTTCCCAGAGGGAGTGGTGGGAGCGCGTGGTTCTACCCTCCCTCTTGGGTGGGTGCGTGCTGACAGGGGCGGAGCTGAAGGGGACCAATGAACTCGTGAGGGGTCTGCATGATGCTGTGAGGCCCAAGCTCTACTATGCGTATGATAGGTGTGCTGATGCGTACCTACGTATACCTACGTAGAGTGAAACCCAATTTCAAAACACCTGTTTTAACGTGTTAAGTGCCTACTTTTCAGGTTCAAGCGTAGTGTTAATCTAGAATGTAGAAATCGCTAATTCAAAAATGCTACAAAACGCGAAACGTTTGCGGGCACCTTGGTAAATCACAATAGTCTTTTGTTATAGTTTAATTCAACGACAAAGCTTAATATGCGCTTGAGCTTAAATTTTAGAGTTGCACATCAGGATAGCAAGTCGTGGAAGCGCGCTTGCACTAATTCAAACGGAAGAAGTTGCTAGTGTGCTCAGAAGATTGGGCCATGATGTGAGCGTCATCACGATTAAATCTATCGGCGACGTGGATCAAAGCACGCCTTTACACACAATAAGTCGAAGAGGAATCTTTGAAAAAGAAGTGGACAGAGCTGTTTTAGAAGGCAAAGCTGACATCGCGGTTCACAGCTTAAAAGACGTGCCACTAGAGCTACCAAACGAGCTAGAAATGGTCGCTATCCCAATGAGGCAACCACCTTACGACGCAATCTTTCCCGTTCCTCTGTACGTGCTTAAGCAAAACTCGGCTGTTGCAACAGGAAGCATAAGAAGAGCTGCCATGCTCAAGCTGTTTAGACCTGATTTAAGAATTTTGGGAATAAGGGGAAATGTAGACACCAGAGTGAAGAAGATTCAACAGGGGTACGCACAAGCCGTGGTTTTGGCAGAAGCGGGTTTAAAAAGGCTTGGGTTAAAAGGTTGGAAAAGGCTAAACCCCAAATTCTTTGTGCCAGCGGCTGGTCAAGGCGCTCTGTGCGTAACGTGTAGCTCTGAAGCTCCTCAAGAATTAAAAAAAGCTTTGAAAAAAATAGACCACAAGCGGACACACACGGAAGCGCTACTAGAAAGGCGCATCGCCAGCGAAATAGAAGCGGGGTGCACTTCACCTCTTGGTGTTCACGCAGAAATGGTGAACGAAAAAATCATTCAACTCACAATAAGCTTAGTAGAGTGGAACTTACAAAGCAGAGTTTTCGTTTCACTAAAGGCGCCCTTGGACAAAGTGTTTGAAAAAGCACTAAACGAGTTTGAAAAGAAGGGAGGAAAATCTGTTGTCAAACAGTGGCGCATGAAGGGTGTGCCAAAACTTTTTGACGAAAGCGCTTGAAAAAGTGTTCAATTAAGGAAGCCGAAAATCTTAAGAGTTTGCTCAGAATCACGAGTATCTGCTAGCGTGGGGATTCGCAAAGCGTGACGCAAGGGAGAGAAATGACAAGCTCCCTTCTTAAGCAGCGTGATCCACACGCTTTATCACACATAGAGGTGTAAGAGATGATTTCAATAATTGGTAGCGGAAAAATTGGTTCAAACGTTGCGGTTCACTTGGCACTCAAAGGCTTTGACGACTTGACGCTGATAGACGTCATTCAGGGTCTTCCTCAGGGTGAAGCGATGGACATACAGCACATGCTTTCCGCTTATGGAATAGACCTAGAAGTGAGGGGCTCAAACGACTACAAAGACATAGAGGGCTCAAGCCTTGTGATCGTTGCCGCGGGCTTTGGAAGAAAACCCGGACAAACCAGGCTTGACCTAATGAACTCAAACGCTGGTATAATAAAGGAGGTTTGCGAACAAGTGAAAAAACACGCTCCAGATTCTATCCTTTTAATGGTGACAAACCCGCTTGACGTGATGACGTACATAGCGTATCGCGTAACAGGTTTTCCGAGAGAAAGGGTTTTTGGAATGAGCGGAACGCTAGACGGTAGCAGACTCAGGCATTTCGTGGCAAAAGAGCTAGGCGTGTCCGTTTCTTCGGTCACGCCGATGATCATAGGAGAACACGGGGAAAACATGCTACCTTTGGCTAGCTACACCACAGTGGGCGGAATTCCGCTTTCCAAATTAGTCGACAAAGCAAAGTTTCAGGAGCTTGTGACGAAAACGCGAGGGGTTGCGGCGGAAGTCATAGCGAAGAAGGGCGCGACGATACACGGTCCTGCGGCGGCAGTGACCGTTCTTGTGGATGCAATTCTCAACGACAGAAAGGCGCTTCTTAACGCATCGGCGTTACTTAACGGCGAATACGGCTACCGCGACATCGTGATGGACGTGCCTGTGATAATAGGAAAAAAAGGAGTTGAAAAGATCGTAGAGCTTGAGCTCACGCAGGAAGAAAAAGCGGAGCTTCAAAAAAGCTACGACACTTTAAGGGATGCGATATCCAAGCTCAATATCGAGCTTCCAAAAAGAGGCTAGTGGTGACCAACAATTTCTTTTATCGCGTTGACTATTCTTTCTATCTCTTCCTGTTTTAAAGAAGGATGAACTGGCAAAGACAAAACGCTCTGTGACGCAAGCTCGCTATTCGGGCACATGCCTTTTTTATAGCCAAATCTTTTGACGTAGTACGGTTGTAAATAAACTGGAAGAGGGTAGTGAACCGAGGTTTCAATACCCTTTTCAAGGAGTTTTGCGGCAAGCTTGTCTCTTGTGATTCCAAGTTTTTGAGGCTCCACCCTTATCGTGTACTGGTGGTAAACGTGCCTACTCCACTTTTTTTCTATCGGCGTGACAATTCCGTCAATACCCTCCAATCCCTCGTTCAAAAGGCGCGCGTTCCTTCTTCTAAGCTCGATTAGTTCTTCTAGTCTTTTGATTTGAGGTAAACCTATAGCCGCTTGAACTTCGGTCATCCTGTAGTTGTACCCGAGCTCAAGTTGAGTGTACTTCGACTCCTGACCGTGGTTTCTTAGCATCGAAACCTTCTTTGCGATTTGGGCGTCCTGTGTTGCCACAAAACCCCCTTCTATTGTGTGCAGGTTTTTTGTGGCATAGGTGCTAAAGCATCCCACATTACCAAGCGTTCCGACATAGCTTTGCCTAAAGGTTGAGCCAATCGCCTGCGCCGCGTCTTCCACCACAAAAAGCCCTTTTCGTTTTGCGATTGAAAGTATGTCATCCATTTTCGCTGAGTGTCCATAAAGGTGAACCGGTTCTATCGCGACACACTCTTCTGAAACCCTTTCTTCAACGCTTGCGGGATCGATGTTGTAAGTTTCAAGCTCGATGTCCGCAAAAACAGGCTTTGCGCGCGCGTAAAGAATTGCGTTTGCGCTTGCAGGAAAAGTGAAAGCCGAAGTGACCACTTCTTTTCCTTCGACGTTAAGCGCTTCAAACGCAAGGTGTAGCGCCGCAGTGCCGCTACTCAAGGCGACGACGTGTTTCACAGAAAGATAGCGTGCAAGCTCGTTTTCGAATCTTTCCACAAGAGCGCCGCTCACAAGCCTTTTGCTTCTCAAAACTTGAAGCACAAGCTGCTCCACTTCTTCGTCTATGAAGGGATCGGCGATTTTTATTCTTTCCATTATTCCTGAGCGTACGTTGCGTATCTTATAAATTCTTTCAATTAAAAAACAACAAAAATTTGTGGTAATTCTTATTTTTGGCCAAACGCGCGTTGTATTGTGGCAACTTTGCCTTCTGTGGGATACCTTTTTGAGCGCTACTCAAGGTTTGTAAAGTCACATTCTCGCGCGTTTCTTGCGCTTTGGGTTTTGCTTCTTATTTTCGGTGCTCCGCTCACTCTTCACCTACCTAGCATCGTTTCTTACTCGATCAACGTTCCTTCATCAAACCGAGAATCCGCTTATGCGGAAAACTTGGTTTCGCACAACTTTAGAGGCTACCAGCCTTCCAACGCGACATATTACGTGCTTATTGTCACACGGGACGCGCTTTCTCCTTCAGTGTACAAGCGATTTTTACAGTTCAACAAAACGCTTTACCAAACGCTCAAGCCTTATGGGCTTTCAAACATTTCTTCGGTTTATTCACTCGAACTTTCGCTTCTGACATCGTTGGTAAACCAGTCGATTTTCGTTTTGAACGAGACGCGCGCTCTTGTGAACTCAACCTATCACGCCGAGTCTTCTTTGAGTGCAAACCTTAGCAAAATCAACTCGCTCGTTTATTCTCTAGCGTCCAACCTTACTAAGCTTGATGGACAAATCAGAAACTTCACCGCTTTGGTTTACTCGATTTCTCAGTCTGAGCACGCGCTTTTTGAGAACATAACTGTTCTCAACCAAAAACTTTACTTGATTCGCAACGAAACGATTAGCGCGATAAACCAAGTGATTCTAGTCGCCTCACAGATTAATGCGACAAACCAAAGGGTTTACGCGCTTTACTACCAAATTGGTGGCTACTCACGCTTCGTGTACGAAGCGCCTTATCTTTTTGTGAGCTCGTGGCTAGCTTACTACTCGAACAACCCGAACTACACTTTGTCGCAGCTCGATTTTCTTGCAAACCGCTCGGTTTATTCGCTCACAAACTCGCTTTTCGACAACCCTTCGCTTGTGTCGTACTACAACCTCTTTTTGGGCGTTTGGAGCAATCTCACGCAGTCGCTCACCACAAAACAGGTGGCGCAGCAAGCGTTTGAAATCGCAAACCGCGCGGTTTACTTGTCGCTTTCCGTTTTTCTAAAAAGCGTGCCACAACAAGTGGCCTCTGTTTTGGCGCTCGTCGCGCAGTGGTTCAACATAACTGACTACACGAACACACAGCTACAGGCAAGCCTTACGCTTAGCGTCGCAACGCAAAACTTGACACAGCAACAGGCGCAGTTCGTTCAGGCGTGTTTTGAGCTAGGCGCAAACCCAAGCGCGCAAGCGATAGACCAGCTTGCGCTTTCCATTGTGACAAAAGACCTTCCACCTTCACAAGCAAGCTTTGTTCGAAGCGCTTTTTACGAAGTTCCAAAAGAGGGGATTGAGAACTTTACACTGAACTATTTGTCCAATGTAATAAACCAAACACAGCCTGCGCTTGCGTCTTTTGTTTATCGTAACTTTGGAGTCACTCTTTACACATTTCTTTCAAGGACTTATTCACTCGGCTTTCCCGCATCATACGATGGCACAAGGAACCTTACGCTGCAACTTGTGTCGCACGCGCTTCCGAAGAACATCACAGAACAGCTTTTGCGAGTGAATCTCACCGCACAAGCCTTTTTACAACAAGTTTTCGCACTGGGTTATCCGCCGAACAACCAAAGCGTCACAGCGTATGCTTTAAACGTTTTTGGCGATGCGCTCAAAAACGAATTCGCCAACGCAAGCGAAGTGGTGAACTACGCGTACTTACTTGGAAGCAATCCATCGCGCGCGCTAGCGCTCGACTACTCGATTTCAATTCTTTCGCCGTCTTTTTCGAATTTGACACAAAGCGAGTTTGCGCTAAGCGCACAAAGATTTTTGACGCTTGTCGCAAAGCTTGGAAATCCTCCTAGCGACTCCTCTCTTAAAAACGTTACACTTTACCTCGTCAACAGATCTTTTTGGGTGAATCACACGTCTTTTGTGTCCAACTTTTCTAGCCGTTTTAACCAATCGTTTTACAGCTTTTTAAGTAGTGTGTACCAAGCGAATGAGGTGCAACAAAAAGCGCTCTATTTGAACCTGAGCTTTGACGCGATTTACTACACACTATCTCAAGATCCGCTCCTTCAAGTGAACAAAACTTCTCTTTTGACAGTTTTACAAAGTTTAAACACCACGAAAAACGCGCGCGCTTTCGCAAACGCCTTGCTTTCCAAGATGGGTTTTGCGCGCGCTCCCGTTTCTCCGAGCATGGGATTGCTCTACCAGCTTATTGACCCTTCAAAAAGCGCAACGATCGTCACACTGCAGTTTTCTCATGAGCCTAGCAACAACGGCACAAAAGCGTTCGAAAGCGTCGTGGAGAGATTTAACACAAGCGATTTTGTCACCTACTACACCGCAGGTCCGATAATTTCCAAGGATTTGCAGGGCATCGTCGCAACGAGCGAGCGCGTTGCGATTCCTGTCGGATTAATCGCTGCAGTAGTGATAACCGGAGTTTTCTTTCTTTCGCCGATTGCGGCGGTAATACCCACACTCGTTTTCGCGCTTTCGATGACGCTAGGCTTTGGTTTGGTTTACCTTGTCATAGGGCGAATCGAAGGCCAAACGCTAAGCTATATAAGTCCTGTGGTGATCGCGCTACTTGGGCTTGGTCTTGCTACCGACTACAGCGTTCTCATAATGAACAGGTTCAGGCAGGAGCTTTCAAAGAGAGAAAAGGAAGCGGTGCGCCTTAGCGTAAGATGGGCTGGTGAAGCGGTTTTCACAAGCGGGCTTACCGTTGTGCTCTCTTACGTGGCGCTTGATCTTGCGCACATTCCGCTTTTCAGCGACGTTGGTTTGGCAAACGTTTTGGTCGTGTCTTCTGTTTTGCTGTGCACGCTCACGCTTCTTCCCGCGATTCTTGCGCTTCTAGGTAAGAGGGTCTTTTGGCCAAAGAGTAAGATCGAAAACAAACCTTCGGTTCTTTCTTCGATCACCAAAAAAGCGATATCCCACCCAAAAAGCGTTTTGGGCGCTCTTGTGGCTGTGACGCTACTCACCGCGGTGATCGCGGTAAACCTGCCTGTGAACATCAACTTCCTGGGTTTAACTCCGAACACGCCCGCAAAAGTTGGGCTTGACCAAATCACACAGCACTTCGGTGGCTCAACGCTTATCCCAACCTATGTTGTGGTCGAGCTACCAAGCAAAATCAGCACCGCTCCTGACTCGTTCAACACGAGCGAGATTGAGCAACTCGCAAACCTCACCAACATAATAAGGGGATTTCCGGGTGTTAGGGCTGTGTACGGCGTTACAACGCCGTACAACTACAGCATACCCTACGAAACAATGTCCAACATGAGTTTGGAACAAAGGCTTGCTTATTCCAAACAAATTCTCCAATATGTGAGTTTCGACAACTCCACGGTTTACTTTAAGGTCGTCTTCAATGGTGACGCGTTTGACAACCGCGTGCTCAAAGAAGCGCGCACGCTGAGCGAAAAACTTGCGCAGCATACACCAGCGGGATACCATATTTACGTCGGAGGCGCATCACTTGACGCACAGGACGTTTTGGATTACATCTTTCGAATTCTTCCAGAGCTTGTCGGCGTTCTTATTGCGGCGATCTACGTGGTGCTCTTTGTTCAACTAAAATCCGCTTTCACACCACTACGACTTATTGCTACGATAATGAGTAGCATTGCGTGGACGCTGTTTCTTGTGTGGCTGATCTTTTACAAGCTTTCTGGTTTGAGTGTGTTCATCTTTGCCCCGCTTTTTCTTATCACCACAATGCTAGGCGTGGGAATGGACTACGACATCTTTATGATTGTGCGCGTAAGAGAAGAGGCTGGAAAGGGTAGTGGCGATGAGCTTGCGCTCATCAAAACGTCTGAAACAACCGCCGGTGTGATCACCGCGCTAGGTTTGATCCTTGCCACAGTTTTTCTTTCGCTAGGTCTCACGCCAATCGTGCTACTAAGGCAAATAGGGCTTACGCTCGCACTCGGCGTTCTTTTGGACACATTTGTCGTGTGGCTGGTTTTCGTGCCGTCGATAATGGTGCTCGCAAAAAGGCTAAACTGGTGGCCTGGAGACCCTCGTAAAGACGTTTCTACCGACCTTCAAAAGCCTTGAGAAAGCGCTCCGCGTCTTCTTGAGAAGGTATCGCTTCTTGGTCTCCTCTTACACTCACAACAAGCGTTGCAGCGGCAACCGCGCTTTTTAACGCGTAAAGAGGGGAGAACCCCCTAAGATAAAGCGCGCAAAAAGCACCAGAAAGCGCATCACCCGCACCAGTCGGGTCTTCAACAGGTGCGTCAAACGCTCGCTGCTCGTAAACCTTTCCATCACAAGACAAAACAACGCCCTTTGTTCCCCGCTTGAAAACGAGTGTTCTTACGGGATATCCCTTAAGCGCCGTCAAAACTTCCTCAAATTTGCTCACACCAAAAAGAACCGCCGCGTCATCAGGGTCTGTGATGAGTATTTCAACTCTCTCAAGCGCGCGCAAGATCACCTCTCTTGCTTCTTCCTTTGAGGGCCAAAGCTTGAGTCTTATGTTCGTGTCCATTGAAACCCTTTTTGCGTGCTTCAAAGCCTTGAAAACAGCAAGCCTTGCGCTTTCGCTTATCGCAAGCGTTATGCCAGTGATGTGTAGCAGGTCGTAGCCTGAAACCACGCGCTCATCCACGTCATCAGGGTTGAGCCTTGAACCAGCGCTTCCCTTTCTGTAGTAAACGAGCTCGCTTTTGTAAGGCACGGGGTAGTGTCTCTGAACAAAGTACACGCCTGTCGGCGCTATAGGATCAAACACAATTCTTGAGACGTCGACACCCTTTCCTCTTAACCATTCAACGATGTTGTGCCCAAACTCGTCAACGCCGACGCGCGCAATGAGCGTGGCCTCGCAACCGAAGCGAACGCTTGCAACGCAAAAGTTCGCTTCGGAGCCAGCGACGTGCTTTTCAAAGAGGGTGACGTGTCTTAGCGGACCTGGATTTATCGCGTTGAGCTGTATCAAAGGCTCACCTAAAGAGAGCACTTTGGGCGAGCTCATTTTCTCTTATCAACTCTCTTATCTCTGATTTTAGCGAAAACCTTTGTTGTTCGTCAAGATAAAAGATCGGTTCACGCGGCACTCCCACGTCGTATCCCATGAGCTCCTCGGTCAGCACATAGTTTGCGGAAAGCGAGCCGTACTTTTTGGAAAGCTGTGTGAGTTTCGTGACCAAACTTTGAACTTTTAGCGCGTCTTGCGTTTTGTGCTCTTTCAAAAGCTCCCTTATTTTGACGAGTAAGTGCGGCACGTAGTTTCCAGCACCACTCACCACTCCGTCAAGCGCGCTCGCAAACGAAGACACGATGAGCGTGTCAGACCCTGTGTAAACTTCTAGCTTTGGTAGTAGATACTTGTACTCAAGGCTTTGCGCAAGGTCATTCATCGTGTTTTTGATTCCTTTGACCACGTTTTCTCCGAGTTGCTTTAACACGCTTGGTGTGACGTTAAACCCAGTGGCAAGCGGGTAGTTGTAAACGTAAATCGGGTGTTCATACGCGGCGTAAATCTTTTCGTAGTAACTCAAAACCCATCTTTCTGGTAGGTTGGGAAAGTAGTAAGGCGGATACGAAGCCACTCCGATTATGGAGTAATCCTTTGCTTCCTTCGCAAGTGTGAGAACGTTTTCGAGGTTTAGCTCGCCTATCTGAAAAATTATTTTTTGAGTGACACCGCACAAAGCGTCAAGCATTTCCTTTTTCTCTCTAAAAGAAAGCATTGGACCAAGTCCGGTTGTTCCCGCAAGAAAGATAGCGTCAACGCCCTTTTCAAGCAGATTGCTCACGTGCTTTTTGAGCTTTTCTGTGTCCACTTTGCCGCTTGTGTCAAACGGTGTTATAACAGGCACGATTATCTTTTGCATAACAACAAAAAATTTCCCACAAATAATAGTCTTCCGACTACTCTGGTGGAAGCTCCTTGAACGCTAGACTCAGGTTTATTCCCTTTTTTGCGTGGTACCATTTTGAAATCGGGTAAAGAAGCGCGCCGAGCACCCAGAAGAACAGCATTATTCCCCAAGAAAGATCGTTTATCCCGTAGTAAGGAAGCGCGACGAACATGTAAGTGAGGTACAAGAAGAAACCACTGGTCACAACACCGCACAAAACCAGCATCGCTTTCTCAAAACTAGAAGGCCTTTTTAGGCCAAACACGATCGCGGTTATCCCTATGAACGCGAAGAACAACGTGCCAAGCGCGGTTGTGGAATAAAGGCTTGTCCAGTTTGTGAGCGCAACGATAAACACCATCGGAATCGAAACCACAAACGTAAGAAGAAGTGAAGCGTAAGGTGTGTGAAACCTTTCGCTTACGGCGGCAAGCCTTGTGGGTAGCAACCTATCGAAACTCAACCCCAAAACGTACCTAGAAACCGAGAGAATCGTTTGCTGAGAAGCCGCAAGGTACCAAAACGAAAAGAGCACGCTGATCAAAACTCCTAGCAAGGGAGCGTTTCGAATCACAATGAGCGCTATGGTTAGCATGTTTGGCGTTGCCCCAGCGGTCGCAAGTTGTTCAGGCCAAGCGTTCGGTGCGTTCATCGCAAAGTCAAAACCCAAATAAGAGTAGTAAACCGCTGAAAAGAGCGCAAGGAGCGCGCCGCTTACTATCACCGGCAAAAACGTTCCTGTGATTGAAGACTTCTTGATGTCCTTTATTTCACCAGAAAACGCCGCGGCGTTGTTTATCCAAGGTAACGCAAAAGCGAGGTAAGGAAACAGAAGTGAAGTCGCACCGAGAGAAAAGAGGGGGCCACTATACCCTGACGCTATTTTGCTATATGAAGAACCATATGAAGAAAGAAGTGAATCGAGCGAGGATTTAACGCCCGACGCTCCAGCGTAAACGAACACGCCTAACATCATGAGCGTCCCCAACATCGCGATGCCAACCATCACACCAAGAAGCAAGTAGCCAATTTTTGGGGAAACGACGTCCACCAAAGTGATGACCCCTAAAAGCACTAGTGGAAGAATTATGAGCGAAGCTTGAGAACTAAGCGAAATGGCAAGCTGTGAAAGCGAAGAAACACCAGAAACAGCGCCTATAGAAGACAAAGCGGGATAAAGGGAAAGCGTAATGAGCCAGTTGAGCTGAATTGCGACAAACGGCATTCCTGTAAACGTGAATCCAAGAAGCAAAAAGCCAGCGGGAATGGGACCAAGCGTCCTGCTTATCCAAACGTAATCCCCTGCGGTTCTTCCGATGTATCTCACAACCTTGTAGTAAATGTACGCCTCAAAAAGTGTGAGCAAAGTGAAAATCAGCGTTGCAACTACAACGTTTCCGCCAGGGTTTCCGTTGGGGAAAAACGAATCCGCTTGATTCAAAAGGAGTAAAGTTGTTCCAAAGCCGACTTCTCCCACGTTTGCAAAAAACAGCGTCCAAGGGCCTAACGACTTGACCAAACCCGTCGCTTCACGCACAAACACGGAGGGTTTTGACAATTTCAAGCTGAATAATCACACTAACATAAAAACTTTTTGCATTAACTTGTCAATCTAAAGCCCTAAGCTTTCTAACCAGCTTAAATGTTTCATACCAAAGGCTTCCCACCGCACCGAGCGCAGATGCCGCAAGAAAAGGCACAAACGCGCGGTCGGCAAGGCTTCGATAAGAAAAGTACGCAACCAATATCGAAAAAAGAACAGAGAAGAATAGCGACTGCGGAACCAGAAGAAAACCGAGCTTTGTATAGTCTTCGAGCAGTTCATTAGAGGCGTCCTTAACGGCATAGTACTTTCCGTCTTCGTTTTGCTTTACATAGCCCGCTTTGACAAGCCTGTTTAAGTGGTAAGAAGCCAAGGATGGCGTTGAAAATCCGAGCGCTCTTTGAATCTCCCTGAGCTCGCATTCGCCATGCCTTAAAAGGTAAAGATAAACTCTGAGCGTGTTTCCCCTGATCTCTTGTTTTGCCATTTTGTTCAATTCACGACAAACTCAAAATAAATCTTTTCACGGATTTTTCACTTTTTTAAGCACGTGCTCGAGCACGATTTCGGCAAACTTCACCTTTGGTAGTTTTTGTATTTCCACAATTTTTTCTTCTTTTGAAACTAGAATTCCTTGGTTCGTGTCCCACTCAAACGCAGCGCCTTCGAGTGACGAGTCGTTTGCTACCACGAAGTCTGCGTGCGTTTCCTTGATAAGTCTTTTCGCAGAGTTCAGCAACTCTTCTTTTGTCACCGCGTGCTCCGCTTTAAATCCCACCAAAATCGCATCGGGTGAAAGCTTCTTTACACTTGCGACCACTTTGGGGTTTGCCACAAGTTTCACCGTTATTTCGGGGTTTTCGCTTGAACTTATCTTTTTTGCTTCACTCTGAACTGGTCTGTAGTCGCTAGGCGCAGCCGCAAAGATCACAACGTGGTACTTTTTTTGTTTAAGCTCGCTTTCGACCACGCGCAGCAAGTCAGAAGTTGTGGTCACCCTTAACAGTTTGTCCACATATGGAGGTGCAATTTGGGTTGGGCCTGTCACAAGCGTGACGCTTGCTCCCCATAGCTTTGCCTTTTGCGCAAACGCGTACCCCATCTTTCCGCTACTAGGATTTGTGAAAATTCTTATCGGGTCAAGAAACTCTCTTGTAGGTCCAGCGGTGACAAGCACATTCAACCCTTCCATCTTCTTTTTTCCTATTTTTGAAATCACCGCGTAAAGCACTTCTTCAGGAGAAGCGAGTTTCGCCTTTCCTTCTTCAAGCTTTGGAAATACAAAGCCCACCCCCTCTTTTTGTAGCGCTTCGATGTTTCTTTTTACAAACGGGTTGTGGTACATGGGCTCGTGCATCGCAGGTGCGATCAAAACGGGTATTCCACTACCAAGCGCCACGGAAACCAGAGATGTCACTGGTGTGTCGTCAACACCCGATGCGATTTTAGATATTGTGTTTGCGGTACACGGAGCGACAAGGACAAGCTGAACCGCGTTTTCAGAGGTTTTAGAGCCAAGCTCGACGTGTTCGATAAAACCGGTAAGCTCTGTAATCGTGGCGTTACCTGTGGCCCAAGTGAGTAGCTCTGGTGTGACCAGCTTTTTTGCGGAAGGAGTGATCACCGGAAAAACGTCCGCGCCATGCCTCATGAGTAGTCTTGCTATGTCCACCGCTTTGTAGGCGGAAACACTACCTGTGACGCAAAGCGCAATCCTTTTTCCTTCTAGCTCATCACCCCAACTTCCCCTAATTCCCTTTAGATGGCTTGCCACTTTTACCCAATTTTAAACTCACGTGCAAACTAAAGTTTATGCTTTGGGTTACAATTTCTTGTAAACCCAATATTTAAATATTCGAAAACTTCACGCCTGTTTGGTGAAAGCACAATGGGTTTTCTGGTTGCAACTCTTGCTTGGTTACATATATTTTTTGCGACGGGGTGGATAGGAGGCGCTTTGCTTAGCACGATCGCGCTTGAGCCGTCTATTCACAAAATGGAAAATTACGCGATCGCGCAAACGCTCATGGCAAATGTGGGAAAGTTTCATGGGAGTTTTTTCGACGCTGACAATCGCTTTTGGCGTGTTATTCTTTTGGGTTTTTACGGGTGGTCGGTTTTTCTTGATCGATTCTGGCTGGGGAGTAATGATGCTACCAGGAATAACGCTTGGGGTGGTCGCCTATGTTTTCGGTTTTGTTGCGCTTCTACCGCTTACCAAGCGCTGGCTACAGCCACGCAAAAATCACCCAAAGATGTTCCTGTGCTTATGTCCAAAATTAGAACGCTTTCGCTCGTCGACTTGGTTCTTCTTGCACTTGTTTTCAGCTTTATGGTGGGCTCAGCCTTTTACTAACCTGAAAGCTTTATAACACACCTTGTGAAATGCGATTCGGCGAGTATTTCGCTTGGAGAGATTGAAGCTACTGAAGCCAAAACAAACCAACCAGAAACACGTAAAGGCTTTCGCCCTGCTTTCGCTTTTAGATGAAACAAATTTGAAGCTTCTTTTGATGCTACGAACATCACCATTATGCACAAGAGAGCTTGCGAAAAAAACTTGGGATGGCCGAGCCGCACGTTTCTCAAAGAATACGCGCTCTTGTTGGCGCCGGGCTTGTGCGTGACGAAGGCTGGGTTCGCCTAGGCGGTCGAAACTTAAAGCTTTACTCGCTCAAGGTTCGATCACTGAAACTCGACTTTCAACCAGAAAGACTCGCGCTTACTCTTGAAAGCGCTTTGCCCAAAGAAAGTGTCACGCTTTCATACCCTTTAATGAGAATGGATCCGCCCAAATTCTTGTTCAAGTTCATCGGAAGAAGCGAACAAAAGAAAATTCTTAACCGCGCAAAGTCAGCGGTGGTTTGGGGGATCGCCGGAGTTGGCAAAACCACTCTTGTTGCCTCTTGGAGCGCTCAGCTACGCAAGAAAGGAACCAAAGTGTTTTGGCACACGATCAAAACAAGCGACTCTCTCGCTTTGGTTTGCACGAAGCTTGCGCAACTTTTTTCGGGCTCAAAGCGAACGGAGCTACTGAAAGCGATCGAAAGTTTTTCAACACAACAAGAAGAACTCATTTTTAAAACTGTGGAATCTTTAAAAGACTTTAAAGGCGTTTTTGTGTTTGATGACTACCAAAACTGTTCGGATCAAAATTTGCGTAAACTTTTGCGAGAGCTTTTCGCTTATGGTTAAAGCTCATCGTTTGCTCTAGGACTCGCCCAGAACGAGCTCGTCGCGCTAAACCGAGTTAGCGTGATAGAGCTTG
>Ga0074075_15302_pt1 | contig 75578 bp, 103 predicted proteins | sample YNPg_E_FD_63712 | JGI IMG/M metagenome (GOLD analysis project Ga0074075, IMG submission 63712) | Hot spring microbial communities from Beowulf Spring, Yellowstone National Park, Wyoming, USA - YNP_Beowulf Spring_E v2 (version 2) | ecosystem: Environmental > Aquatic > Thermal springs > Hot... | reverse complement strand
CAGTACAATGCTCAGGATAGCCTATCATTTTATGTTCTTCAAAAAGTGTAACTTTAAATCCACGTTCAGAAAGCTTTGATGCCAATAATAGGCCAGCAGGTCCGCCACCGACGATAAAAATCTTTTCCATTTTTGCGCGAATTTAATTTTGCACCACGATATTTTAGATTTTCAAATGGACACTGATTATAAACAAGTAATTGTAGTTAGAAAAGATTTGAAACTTGGTTGTGGAAAAATAGCCGCTCAAGTCGCACACGCTTCCTTAGGTTCATATTTGGAATGTTTAAAATTAAAGCCAGAATGGGTTACAAGATGGAAAGAAAAAGGATGGAAAAAAGTTGTAACACGAGTTTTAAGCGAATCTGAAATTCCACCTTTAATTGAACAGTCAAAAAAGTTGAATGTTCCTTTTTTATCGTTTACGATGCTGGTTTAACACAAATTCCACCAAACACTTTGACATGTGTAGGTTTTGGACCAGCACCAAGTGATATAATCGACAAAATCACTGGTCATCTCAAACTTTTATAAAAATAAAATAATTCTTTAAGAAACTTGTAATTTATTGCTATTATCAAAAGAGTTTATTTGTGTCTAGGTGGATCACTATATCTAGTAAGTCTCTGATGATTCAAAGTCTGGATGTTGTAAAACATCCTTGTTCCCTAGTCAGAGGTTCAACCGAGCTTAATGTTTGAATTAACTTGAAATATTGTTCGAGTTGTATGTGTTACCAAAAGCTTTTGTGTGTAAAAATCAATTGACCATTCAAATTTTATTGTAGTTAAGCACGTTTATTGTGGTTTGTGCAAGTCATTGAACCAGATTATCTGCTCTGTGTCAACTAAAACTTGGAGTTTACCTTTAACACTCCAAATCCAACGCGATAAAAGAAGCACTCCCGTATTTCTGTTTTGAAATTCGACAGTGTTCTCTATTATGCTTCGGCATGTGGTTATAGATATCTTGAAGAGCTTAGAGACTTAAAGCTACAAAAAAGTAGTATAGCTACTTTGTTTTTATTTCAAAATGAGTGTGGAGATGTGCGGCTGATTACGCGCTCACCAATTCAGCGTGGCACCATCACAAATAAGGCTTATCCGAATATTGTTATTAATCTATAAAGGTGATATAATTTTGCGTCTAAATGATGAAAGAGTGGGACTTGGTTATACTATAAATAATGAAAAGGTTAAGGTGGAAAAGTGGAAGTCATGCGATGATTTCCAAGTATCAGAAATACACCTTAATGGTAACACTGCTAAGTTTTGGACCGAATTTGTCGGAGGATGCGGTGAACTCACTTTTGGAGTTTTGGAAAAAATTGGAATTTCGACAATTAATGCCATTTTAAAAATTGCCGAACTCATCGGTATAGACATGGAATTAATAGGATATGGAGGCTTAAAAGACGCCTTTGCACACTCATGGCAATTTATAACGATTCCAGGAAAAGTACATAAATTATTTTATTCGAACATAAAGTTCTTTCCCATCGAACAAAGAAGTTCTCCATTTTCTTCTCAAGAAAGCTGGGGAAATCATTTCTGGATAAGTTTGTACACACAAGAAAAGCAATATTTAAAAGATTTGTTTAATAAGGTGGTCAAAGAGCCAATTCCAGCCTATTATGGTCTACAACGTTTTGGAGAAGAAAGCGTCGATACTCACTTAATAGGCCTTTATATTCTAAAAAAGGAGTACACGAACGCCACTAAAAAAATTCTTGAAGGAAAATGGGGGTGGTATGAAAAAGTTCTAGCTGAATGCTTAAAAGACCACGACGAAAAAAATTGCTTAAAGCTTCTCCCGCATAAACTTGTCAAACTCTTTATAAATGCTTATCAGTCATATATATTTAATAAGGCTCTCTCAAAATTTATTTGTGAAAAATATGATTTGTTTGATATTCGAGTTTCCTTTGTTGGTGTTGTTGATAAATTTGGCCTGCCAACAAAAGTTATTCCTTTTTTAATGAAAAACATATGAGAACAATGGTTCAAAATAGAAAGGCATACCTTTTAGCAAGGTTAGCAGGATCAGAAATTGGAAAATATGATGATGAATTTTCAACATATGAATTGGAATTACTCGAAACAGATGGGCTTAAACCCGAAGATTTTATAGATACACCATGCGGAAAAATAAAAGGCTCTTTAGGTCCTATTCATTTTTGGGTTGAATGTCCCAAACTTGAAGAATATGATGAAAAAATAATGATTAGTTTTAAGTTAATAAGGGGTATGTATGCAACTGTGTTTTTACGAGAATTTGTTGAATTTATGTGATGTCGATAAAAATCTCTGTTTTAAGTACGCTTTTTGCCAAATTCTTCATTGATTCGATGAGTTTTTCTAAACCTTTTATTTCTGAACTTTTTACTGTTATCTTAAAAATTTGAGATCCATCTGGCAACCATACGCTTGAGTGGGCAACAATTTTAATAGGTAAAAGAAGTTCTTGAATTACACGCGATTTAGATGCGTTTTGTTCGATTATTCGTACTTCTCGTCCAAAAATTTGTTTCAGATCATCGTTAATTGCCTTAATTTCGTTAAAATTTAATGGTCTTAAAGGATTGACAAAAACTAACAAAGTAGAGTCCACTTCTTCTGCTTTTATTACATTTAAAGCATCAATAGCTTTATGTTTTTTCTGAAGTTTGTAAAGAGTGCGTGAAACTTCTATGTCCAGTTGGCTGATTTTGCCTTCATCCAGCTTATTCTGATCATTAATACATAAAATAGAATTAGTTAAACAGAAATTACAAACAGGAGCCTTCAAAGGTTATCACTCCGCAAATGTGAAGATGTAAGAAATAAGTATAACTATAATATCTTATGTTTGTTCTAGAATTTTTTAGTTTGCAAAAAGGGAAAAATTCGTGATGATTATATCAGTTAAACTTAAATTCCATAAAAAGAAATGAAAACGATTAATCAATTAGTGATCATTTTTTCCCAAAAAGTATAAATATGTATGCTTGATTATATTGTGTTATGTCAAAGAGGCTTACAGATAGACAACATGAACTATTGGAAAAGCTTTTTTCTGCAGCAAAGGTTGCGAAGGTTTATAGCGTAGCTAAAAGCCAAGCAGAAATAGCCCAAGAGCTTGGAATATCAAGGCAAGCGTTAAGCATACACCTAAGAAAGTTAAAAGCCGCCAAATACGTTAGAACCGGGCGTGGTTTTGTGGACATAACTCCTGAAGGCATATCAGCACTTGGAAAATCTAGTGTAGAGGCGTTTGTGCACGTCTCTGTTAATCCACAAAATCGTGAACAAGTTTATAAACAAGCAATTGAGGCAGGCGCAAATGAATTGTATCGCGTTACTGGTGAAAGTGATTTAATAGCTGTCGTAGAGTACAACAATCTCGATCCATTCTTAAAAAAGATATCTTCTCTCCCAGGTGTTAAAGAGACAAAGGCTTTCGTAATAATCGAAAAGCTAAAGTAAATCAAAGTAGCCCAAACATTGGAGAACAAATGACAATCACAGATCCGATTAAGCGAGAAATTGCTGCTAGACATTTGTTACGCTATAAAATATGCCGAAATTGTGGTGCAAAAGCTGCAATCACAGCAACAAAATGCAGACGTTGTCATAGCAAAAACTTAAGACTCAAAAAACAAGAGTTAAGAAGATAAAAAAGGGGCTCGTCGTCTAGTCTGGTTAGGACGCCACCTTGACATGGTGGAGGTCCCCGGTTCAAATCCGGGCGAGCCCACTTTTTTACTGAGTTTTCTAAATGCTAACTCTATTAATCTGATTTTAGAAAAACAAAGGACTTGCTATGCTTAACTGCTAATTCTGGACCTAAGCTGCTAGACCTACTAACTTAACCTACTACTGCTTTAGGACCTACTACTAACCTAAGCCTGCACTGAATCTCAAAACTAACTTCTAATTCTGGACCTCTGACTGGGGGCCGGTGAAAGGGAAAAAGTAGTCACGGAGAGGGTGATGAGGCTGAGCGATTAAGTAATTATTAATCACGCTGAGGCTGAACTCTTTCATGGTAGCTTCAAGCAATACTTCTTTCCAGCTATCCTAGAAACTTGAGTAATAACGACGCTAAAACATAACCCATTCCACCCCCAACGTAGTTGAAGCTTACTACTACTGTGGAGATCTCAAGGGACTCAGTAGACGAGACTAACGTGTTTATGAGAGACTCTAGCGGACTATTCGAAACCGCTATGGCAATGAGTAATATAAAGAACATGATTAGGCTGACGTTCATGAAGGAAAGTGAAACTAGAGTAGAAACTATTAAAGCGTAAATTATTAATAACCCAGAGACAACCCTTAATTTTGCAAAACGCTTAAACCCCATTTTACTAATAACGAACTGGATACTCATGTAAATTGCAGTCTCTAACTCAACGCCTATTAGTATCAGAGAGCTGGATATACCCATCTTAACGCCGAGTTCAAAGACAATTCCCATCCAGAGGTATTGAAGGAACCAGTTGAAGGCTCCTAGCATCGCGAGGGTCTTAGCTCTCTTGAATTAACGATAGTCTTCCAGTGAAGAACTTCGGCTTAATTTCTATTCTATTAAGGTAGGCAAAGTACAATAAAAAGAGAAACCCTAAGCTTGTAAGGGAAGTAAAGTATTACTAAGAAGATTAGTTTGCTCGTCGTTAAATATGTTATAATAGGGGCAAGGAAGAACGCTATGGCCTCCGATCCAGAAATCAGCGAGAAAAACTTTGAGGGGTCTAGTAAGCGCTTAGACCATGTAACTTCCAAACTATATACGTAACTCCCAGTATACACCCCCAATAGAGACGAAACCGATATCCCAATGAGGTAAACCGTAATGTCGTTGAAGATCAAGGCCAAAGTAACTGTTAGGAATAAGACCAGCAGATGAATGAATGGTAACCTTCTGAAAAGTCTTTCATCATGGAGAATCAGTGGAAAAAGACCTCGTGTAACTATTACGATTCCGTAGATTGTGCCGAAAATTGGTGTGGTGTTAGTGTAAGCAATGAAGTTCGTTGAGTATATAGCAAAGGCACCTATCATAGTGAGTATTGTATCTAAGCAGACTAGGTATGGAGTCTGATCCTTCATCAGTGTTCCCAGCTCATCACTATTCTCTTAGTCAAGTGCTTTACGTATATCGTCTTTTCTTATATTGTAGAAATATTTTACTCCACTAGGATCTTTTAATAGCTTAGGATAAATTGTTTCAAATGGTAGTACAAATCCATCGGGTGTAATGACAATCTCACTTATATCATTGCCTTCCCTTCCATAATGAATAATTTCGACATCAGTATAATCCTTTAAATATAGAAGATGTGAGTTTAATAAGGGATCAAGATCTAAATTCTCATTTATAATAGCTACCTCTAAAGAATTCTTAAAATAACCTTCCTTTCCATATTGTCTATAATGTTGAAAATAACAAAATTTTTTGTGTTAATATTTACAGATATTGTAGCTATTCCCGAAGTTAATTTCTTATAATATGATAGTAAACTTAAGGTGTCACGGAATCTTTTTCAATCATTTTACGATTATTCACATATAATAAATAATGAAAAGTAGCCTGTAATCCATATAATCCATTTCTACTGAGTATTTTGATTTTACTTATGTTCAATAAAGTGGCATTCGATATTAATATCGATATTCTATCATGTTTTGAAAGTGTAGTAAGTACATAACTTAAAGTTTGAAATTTAAGGTTGGTTCTCCACCACTCACTTTTTACTTAGATGCCTGTTTGAAAAACGTTAATTTGCTTGTGTGCCTAAGCTGTTATCTAGATTTTGTGAATTCTTAGAAAGTGGCGTCATTGTGGACACAAGAAAAAAGCGAAAGCAAACCAAATATCGCCGTTGTCAGCAGTTTCGGTGTATGGAGGTTTATATAGGTTTACGAAATATACCTGTGGGTGTGTGAGCGGGTGTACGCCCTGAGGCCGCGAACACAGGGAGGCTGTTCGAGGTGTTAAGGAGCTATTCACTCCAACATGAGCGCGGAGAGGAGCTCTTACCACTGCTTCTAGCGTACAGGGATGCTGTGAACAAAATACTCGAAGAACTCTGGAGCCAATATAGAGTGGAAAAAGAGGAAGATACCAGGAAAGAAGCAGTGGAGGCTACTACCAAAGTACAAGGTGGACATGCACAGCAAAGAGTACAGGAGGCGACTTAGAGATAGCCTCCTTGAGGACTGGCCTACGCAGCCCACTGGGTTGACTCAGCGATAAAGACAGCGTATTCAATACTAAAATCCTGGAGAAAAAACTACGTAAAGGGTGACCGGAGGCAGGAGAAGACCCACCGCAAGAAGACACTTTGTAAGAGCCAACAAACGACTCATAAAGCTTGAAGGTGAAAGGCTCAGGGTAACCATTAAACCAGGTGAACACGTGTACCTCGACCTCTCAGCTAGATACTTTAAGCTACCAAGCGAGGTGTCCTCAGCCGGGCTTGGCGAGCCAGTAATCACGCTTGAAAAGGTGCACCTCCCAGTACACTATGAAGACACTCAAAGCGGCAAACTCGCCGTTGCGTGGGACTTCAATTTGCTTTCGCTCGACGGCTACTCACCAGAAACAGCTTGGGTGAGGATAGACACCAAGAAGCTGGCATCGGTGCACATTTCATCATTTGAAAAAAGAAGAAGTGTGCAGAGGAAAGCTTCAAAATCAAAGAAGGCAAAAAGGATCCTTGCTAAGTACTCCAACAGAGAAAGAAACCGTGCGAGAAAACACCAGCTTGAAAGCGCGCGTGTAATCCACTCTGTGGCGGGAGTCGTGGGCCTCGAAGAGCTCGAAAAGCAGGGGATGTACACGCGCTCGCGTATCTGGAACCGCAGAATTTCGAGGAGTGACTGGCGCTCAATCGCAAGGATACTCGAAGAAAGGCTCGGTGAAGCCAAAGTAGAAAGGAGCTCGACCCCTACGGTTCCTCCTTCTACTGCTCTAGGTGTGGGTGGAGAACAAAGACCTGAATGGGGCGGTCTTCGTGTGTGGTGGGTGCGGTCTCCGAATAGGCAACTCAATGCGGCGATAAACCTCTACATGAGGATGAGCTTCGGCTACACCGAAAAGTGGGTTGGTGGAAGGAAGCGTGTACAACTGAAGATGGAGGACGCTTCCCAAATGGTGGGACCGCGTGGTGCTTCCAAGCCTTGTGGGTGGGTGCGTCCTGACAGGGGCGGAGCGGAGTGACCCCGATGAACTCGTGAGGTTCCTGATGCACTGAAGCCCAAGCTCTACTACGCGTATGACAGGTATGCTGATGCGTACCTACGTAGAGTGAAACCCATCGTAAAGAGTTTAGATACCATATGCTGAATAAGGTGTACCGATAAGATACTTACACACTCGATACACTCACTCGTTGTCTGGACTCAATAATTAGAAGCAAAACTTATTTTACTTAAATAATAGTGAACGATAGGGCCCGTAGCTCAGCATGGTAGAGCAGCGGACTCTTAATCCGAAGGTCGCGGGTTCAAATCCCGCCGGGCCCGTGTGTATTATATTGAAGAACCATTTGTCTAGGTACCACCAGCTGTGCTTACGGTTTCAGTAGGCTATTCGATTTCCAATGCTTTGTCCGTCAACTCTATGGTCGCGGTATGTGCGATGTAAGTGTTATATCTTCATGAATGAGTTGCTATAAAGCCAACGATTCCTAGCTTCCAGTTAGGGCATAAGCGTGACAGAAAGCTGACAGAATCGCTCGATTGCGCTGATCACCATTGTGAATCTATTCGGTATGGTCATGTTTTGCAACCACTACTGCGAAAGATTTGCTCAATTCGGTAAAGCTTATACCATTAGTGATAAATAGTTTTTTGGTAGAATCGTTTTGAGCGAGGAAAATTTCACTACATTAATTTATTTAGTAAATCATGATAAGCTAATTTCAAGGTTAGCTCAAAGGTTAAAATCGGAATTTAATGAGCTTCAACCACCAAGTTGGGTTCGTTTTGTAAAAACGTCCGTAGGTAACCTCGAACCTCCTTCTGACCCCGATTGGTGGTATGTAAGAGCCGCTTCAATTCTGCGCAAGCTTGCATTAAAACAGTCTTTAAGTGTGAAGGCTTTGAGTTATCAATATGGTACGAGATGGAGGCGTGGAAGAAGAAGAGAAAGATCCGTTCCTGGTTCAGCGGGCTTGATTAGACGAATACTTCAAGCACTAGAGGAAGCTAAGCTAGTGCAGAAAAAAGCCAATCTGGGAAGGACTTTGTCGCCACAAGGTAAGTCTTTAATAGAGAGTGTTGCTCGTGAGTTATTGCAAAAACAATTAGAAGAACAACCAAATATTAAGATATACTTAGAGGCGATAAAGGCATGAGTGGTTATGAATCAGAATATGATCCAGAACTTGAAGAATTAAAGAGAAGACAACTTCTTGCAATGCAACAAAGAATATCCGCGCAAGAGGCTGAGGAGCAGAGAGCCGCTCTTGAAGCAGAAGAGGCTCAGCGGCAGGCAATTTTAAGACAGGCCTTAACTCCTGAGGCTCGACAAAGACTTCAAAATGTAAAACTGGTAAGGCCAACGATTGCACGTGCACTTGAAGATCAGATAATAGCACTCTTTCAAGCAGGAAGGATTGACAAACCAATTACCGATGATATGCTAAAACAACTTCTTCTGCGATTAGCAAGCGCTAGTCGACGAGAAACAAATATAACAATCAAAAGAAAGGGGGAAGTATAAAAGATGGCAGTAAACAAACCTCGCGGAAAAAAGATAAGACTTGGCCACGCCTTGAACGTAAACGGCAATGTTCCTGTGTGGGTTATTGCAAAAACGGGTGGTAAATTTAGGAGAAACTACAAAAAAAGGAACTTTAGACGTTCAGCACGGTTAAAAGCTTAAAAGGGTGTTATTTATGAGTCAAACCGAAGAAAAAAGCACTTTGCAAAAACAGGGAGAGACGCAAGTTACTGAAAGTGGTGAGTCAAGAAAAGAAAGCGAGTCTAAGCCCACTACTGAAGAGATGCAAACTGAAAAAGTGGCTTTCACATTGGAAAGAGATTATGTGATAACGCTTAGAAAAGCTTACTGGCTTGGCAGAAGCAAAAGGGCAAAAAGGGCAATAAACATAATTAAGAAATTCGTCGAGCGACACTTAAAGACACAAGATATAGTTTTGGATTCCAAAGTGAATGAATTCGTATGGGCTAGAAGTATTGAAAAACCACCTAGAAGAATAAAAATTCATGTAGGGCTAACAAAAGAAAAAAAAGCTTACGTTTATCTTTCACAAGACACACGGTAATGCTTTCATGATTGAAAAGTTGAATCTTTTTAATACCGAAGTGATAGGTGCTTTTGCGTTAGCGTCCAATAAATTTATAATTTTACCTTATTCTGTAGATAGCAAGATAGTACAATTTTTTGAAGAAAGGACGCGCTTAAATGTGATAAAACTGAGCCTTGGTGGCATCAATTCTGTAGGAATTATGGTTGCAATGAATGATAACGGAATAGTTTTGCCATATAACGCAGATGAAGAAGATATTTGTATTTTAAAGAAAGAAGGATTAAACGTGCATTTGTCTAAATCAAAAATGAACGCACTGGGAAATATGATAGTTGCAAACAACAAAGTGGGGTTTGTGTCGCCCAAACTAAGCATGGCTACGATAAAAGCGGCTGAGGACACTTTAGGAGTTGAGCTAATCAAAACCACTATTGCAGGTCTTACCACAATTGGCTCGTCATTAGCTCTTAACAGCAAAGGATTTGTTTGCCATCCACAGACAACAGAAACCGAGTTCGCATTAGTTTCTTCTAACACAAATCTTAATGGTGTACGTGTAACCGTGAATTCAGGCTATCCATATGTGCGTAGCGGTATAATTTATAATGATAGTTTCGTTTTTGTGGGATACAAAACCACTGGTATTGAAATGGCTGAAATAGAAAGAGCATTAAAAGTCTAGAATTTAATGCTAAGCAAGTTAGCTATGCTCAAATACTGGTTAAAGCTGAATAAAACAGAAAAAAATGATAACTCAAAAAGTCTTTAAGGTTGCAGGAGTTATGAAAAGCTCTTTTGGTTGGCAACGTTTTACCAAATACGTACTAGCCCCAAACGAAAAGGTCGCATTAGAAAGAATCTATTCTATAATTGGGAGCAAACACAGGCTAAAAAGATTTCAAATTAAGATTCAAGAAATCAAGCCCGTAGAAAACACAGAAGAGATTCAAGATCCAATAATAAGAAGTTTTGTCGAACAAAAAGTGTGAGAGTTATGGAAGACCAGTCTGTTTCTAATAAGTATTCTTTGTTACAAAAACTCGTTACCGAATATGAATATTTAAGTTCTGTAGCTCAAGTGTTAGACGAGCAATTAAAACTAATACAAGCTGCTGAATTGGAAACTTTAACCACGATAAGTTCCATAAAGGAACTTGGGGAAAAGGGATTACAAAGAGAGACTCTTGTTTCGCTTGGAAGTGGTGTTCTTGCCAAAATGATGCTTCAAAACTATGACCATTTGCTTGTTTTGTTAGGACAAAACATATACGCAAAAATGTCTGTGTCTAATGTTTTAAAATATTTGAATGACAGAATCAATCTCCTAAGAGAAAGATCGGCTGAATTATTGAAGGAATACACGCTAACTCTCCAAAGAATTCAATTGTTACAACCAAAAATTGAAAGGCTAGTTCAAGAATTACAAATTGCGGGTCAATAGACGTGTTTGAGTCATTAAAAAAAGCCATAAAGAATTTTTCGGACAGTATAACAACAAGAGAACTTTCTGAAAAAGAAATAGAAAGCGCAGTAAACGAATTTGTGCACGAATTGATTCAGAACGACGTGGCATACGACGTGGCGATTGAGATAGCGAACGAAATAAGACTTTCTTTAAAAGATGTGAAAATAGGAAGGTTTACAAATTCACATACAATTATTGAATCAAAAATGAAGGAAAGTTTGACAAAAATCTTAGAAATCGTAAAGCCGCCCGATTTTTACCAGCTTGTATCTTCTATTATAAAGGAAAAAGGCTTATGCACTATTGTGTTCTTTGGGGTTAATGGAAGCGGTAAAACGACCACTATAGCCAAGCTTGCCTTTAAATTAAAGGAGAAGGGATTTTTACCTATAATTGCCGCGGCAGACACATTTAGAGCAGGCGCAATCGAGCAAATAAAATCACACGCGGAGAAAATCGGTGTTCCTGTTTATTTGTCAAAATATGGTTCCGATCCTGCTTCTGTAGCTTTTGGTTGTGTACAAGAAGCTCGTAAAAATAAACGTAATGTTGTTTTGATAGATACAGCTGGAAGGATGAACACTGACACAGATTTGATTCAAGAAATGAAGAAAATAGTAAGAGTTTCTAAGCCTGATCTTAAAATCTTTGTAGGCGATAGTTTAGTAGGTAACGACGCAGTAAATCAAATAAGAACTTTTAACAGTGACATTGGAATTGACGGAGTTATAATCACAAAAATGGATGCTGACTCACACGGCGGTTTGATATTTTCTGTTGCAAGAATAATAAAGAAACCAATTTATTTTATTGGAATTGGTCAGGATTATTCTTCTCTCATAGAGTTTTCACCAGAAGTGATTCTTAAGAAACTGTTTTAAGACTGTCCAAGTGTGTATCACTATGCGCGTAAATCTTTTGACAGGAAGAAGTATAATTTCCGTGGACGATTTAACTTCAGAAGAGTTTGAAGGTCTTCTGGAGCTTGCCTTAAGGGTTAAAAGGTCAATAAAGGCAGGGCTTTTTAGCTTAGAGAAAGAAGGAAAATCTGTAGCGCTGTTATTTCAGAAACCATCTACGCGAACAAGACTTTCTTTAGAGGTTGCGTGTAACATGTTAAAAATGCATCCTATCGCCTTAAATTGGAATGAATTACAACTTTCTCGAGGAGAACCATTAAGCGATACCGCTCGTGTTTTCGGTAAAATGGTTCATTGCGTTGCCGCTAGAGTGTTTTCGCATGACGACCTTTACACTTTTCGAGATTATGCAAAAATCCCTATAATAAATGCTTTAAGCGATAAAGAGCATCCTTTGCAAGCTTTAGCTGATTTTATGACCATTAAAGAAAAATTTGGCGACTTTAAAAAAGTAAAGATTGCATACGTGGGCGATGGTAATAACGTAGCAAATTCATTAATTCTAGCAACAGCAAAAGTAGGTGCATATATAAGTGTTGCAACACCTTTAAATCTTAAACCATCACCAGATATAGTCGCAAGAGCCAAAATTGAAGCAAGAAAAACTGGTGCAAAAATAGAAATAGATACAAATCCACAAAAAGCCGTGGAAAGCGCTGATGTGGTTTATACTGACGTTTGGGTGAGCATGGGTCAAGAAGCCGAAGCGTCTTCTAAAATTGAACTCCTTAAAGGTTACCAAGTTAACGATCAGCTTTTTGCATTAGCTAAACCAGAGGCTTATTTCATGCATTGTTTACCAGCCCATCGTGGTCAAGAAGTCACAGAATCGGTAATCGACGGTCCTAGAAGCATAGTGTTTGAACAAGCGGAAAACAGGCTATATACAACAATAGCCGTGTTTTATTCGGTATTATAAATAAAATATGAATTTAAATATACTAAAATTTTTCGTGTACGAGGCTAATTAGATGCTTTACTCTCTCTGTCACATTTTCTGTTTGCCAAACATTTCTTCCAAAGACAACGCCGCGAGCACCAGCTTTAATGGCATCCTTAACCATTTCGTCTATAAGAGACTGAGACTCTCTTTTTGGCCCACCTCTCAATAGAACTGGAACAGAAGACGTTTTGACCAACTCTTTAAAACTTTCTTGGTCGCCTGTGTAATCGACTTTTAAAATATCGGCACCCATTTCAACAGCTAACCTTGCGGCGTTTATTAATTCTGTAGGTTCTGCTATCGATTCACCAATACCTTTTTCGATCATAGGCTCAACAATCACAGGTAAATCATAATCATGAGCTTTGTTAATTATATCGGATACAAGCGAAAAACTTTTTCTTTCAAGCTCTCCCCCTATAAAAAGATATACCACCACTGCATCTGCATCCGCTTTAATTGCTTGCTTTAAATTAAATACAGCGTTGTGCAAAGCTATCTGGGGTTTAGGCTTTTGTCTCCATAAATTAGTGGTGTCCAATCGCACTATTAATCCGCACTTAGTGATAGGCTCTTTAGTAAACCTAGTCATTGCAAATGACATTTGTAGAGCATCAGCACCACCTTCTAACAATTGGGTTACAGTGGTTTTAAAGTCAATCAAGCCCTTAATTGAGCCAAAGAAAAGACCATGGTCTATGGCTATTATTACAGTTCTCCCATCGTCTGAAAAGATCCTCGAAAGTCTTCTTTCAAATCCACTCATGGCACCTTGTTAAAAATAAAGCGAGATAATAGTGTTTTGTTTAGCAAGCCTTTTTAGTCGCTCAAGATTGCCGCATATCCTCCAAATGAATTTTTTAGTTGTTCACCCTCTTCTGTTTTTGTAGACATAAACTCCACCACTTTTCCACGCTTTTTTAAAGTCTCAGCAAGGTAGTCGACAAGCGATTCTTTTTGTTCAATTAGCATTGGTGTACCACATTTAGGACATGCAACCGTTTTTGAGTCGTTCTCAGAATCAGAAACCACTCGCTCATGGCAATTTGGACATTCATACGTGATACGTAAGTCATTAGCTTCTTCTGAAAGAATAAGAATTTCAGCTCTGTCAAGTTTTTCAAGGACTTCTTTTTTACCAATCGCAACTTTTTGCGGGTCCTTAACCATTGTTTCCATCAATTTATTAAAGATTTGCTTTTCATGAGCTAATTTAGATTTTTGTAATAAATCTGTTGCTCGATTTATGAGCTCGCGAACACCTTCTTCGCCTGTATAGCCAACATCTACTAGACCTAATACTTTCTTTTGTAATTCATAATGCAAATAATTTCCTTCGTAAAACTCGTTTTTATTAGGCCCAGGACCACCAATAATAATCCCCTTTATTTCTTTATTTAAGAAGTATTTGGAAGCATATTCTCCTATTCTAACATAAAATTCGTGAGCGACTTGTTCAATAATTCTTTGAAACCGTCTTGCAGACTGACCGCCTGCATGATGTTTACCAGGAATTCCTGAAGTTATCGTATCTAATATGTTTATACTCCTTCCACTAAGCAATGCAAACGTGGCTTCTGACCGATCCATTACAATTATTCCGTAAACTTCTTTCTCCCTTAACAATTCTTTTAATGGTTCAACGACAAATTTTGAATCACACCTATACAAGTATATGTTGATAGGTTCAGGTGGCTCTAACACATGGATTTCCATCTTTTCGTTTCCTGGAGCACCATGAGGAATTGCACCACAGAATATTACTAGACCGTTTGGAGGCGGCTCTTTAAACAGTTTAAGTTTTTGTAAGATTGACTCTATGGCGTCCATGACGTTCTTTCTCGTTGATTTGGACTTTATGTTGGATGCAGTACTAGCTTCTTCTCTTAAGTCTCTAACTACATCGCTAATCGCGCGTTGAGGGGGAATGTACAAACTTATCAGTTCGGTGCCTCTTCCTTCTTTTGCTTCCAACTCCGAAATTAATTTCTTTAGCTTGTACTCATCGTATGAGTCATAACTTGTTTCTTTTGACATCTCATTATAATAGTTAGCCTTATCAAATATAAGCAGTGAGATTAAAAAGAATGAGTCATGCGGTTTGTGGTAAAAATCGGTGGACATTTGCTTGATGAAGGAGAAGCCAGTTTCTCAAAGTACGCCACACAAATTAAAAGTTTGGTTGAAGCAGGACATAGAATCGCAGTGGTCGTAGGAGGAGGAAATCAGGCTAGAAGATGGATAGAGCTTTTAAGGACACTCGGCTCAAATGAGGCTGCTTTAGATGAGATAGGAATTATGGTTTCAAGGCTCAATGCATACGTTCTAATTCAGTGTTTGCCACAGTTAGCATACCCATTAATTCCCACAACCATGCAAGAGTTTGATTCGGGGTGGGTCAACTCTAATGTAGTTGTAATGGGTGGGCTAACGCCTGGACAATCTACAACGGCAGTTGCCGCAATACTTGCAGAAAGGGTTAATGCAGATAGGCTGATTATTCTTACTAATGTTGATGGTGTGTATACAGAAAATCCTGCTATTTCTTCCTCAGAATTTTTACCACAAGTACACATCGATGAATTAGCAAAGATTGTGTCACAAAAACCCGCTTTTGCAGGAACTTATGATTTAGTAGACGATGTTCTGATAAAAGTGCTAAGAAGAAGTAAAATTCCTACAATAATAACAAACGGTCGGCACGAAAATATCATAATTGAGGCAGCGCTTTTTAAGGCGCGTGGAACAACTATAATTTATGAGTAGGTAAAGCAATTATGACAAACATGTCAGGTAACAAAAGTCATCTACAACTAGGAAGAGAAAGAGATTTATTTTCGTTTCATGAAGAAGCAGGCTCTGGCCTTCCAGTTTTTCATCCTGACGGTACAGTTTTAAGAAATATTATAATTGACTATCTAAGAGAAGTGAATCAGAAATTAGGGTTTGAAGAGGTCTGGACACCGCATTTGTTTAATGCGGATTTATGGAAAAAATCTGGTCACTATTCTTCGTATAAAACCCGAATGTTTTTGTTTAAAATAGGCGAACATGAATATGGTTTAAAACCTATGAATTGTCCTGCGCACGCACTAATATTTTCTTCTAAACCTCGTAGTTACAAAGATTTACCTATAATGTATTCGGAATTTGCTACAGTTTACAGAAACGAACAAGAAGGGGAGCTCACAGGATTGTTACGTGTAAGATCAATAACTCAAGATGATGGACATGTTTTTCTTGCAAACGATCAGGTTGAAAGCGTTTTACGAAATATCCTTTTGGCTGCTATTACAGTTTTGGAAACTTTTGGTTTAAAAGATCTTTCAGTGAATATTTCTACTAAGCCAGCAGATGCAATAGGTGATCCAAAAATGTGGGAAATTGCTACAAAAACGCTCATAGAAGTTGCTTCTAAGGCTGGATTAAATTACCAAATTGCAGAAGGAGAAGGAGCTTTTTATGGACCAAAAATTGATGTGCATGCGAAAGATTCTCTTGGCAGACAGTGGCAATTGTCTACAATTCAATTGGATTTTAATTTAGGAGAAAGATTGGGATTAAAATACACAGATCGTGATGGTAAAGAAAAGCCTCCGTTAATCATTCACAGAGCTTTGGTTGGATCATTAGAAAGATTCATAGGAATTCTTTTAGAACATTATAAAGGAAATTTGCCGCTATGGCTAGCGCCCAAACAAGTAAGGGTAATTCCAGTGTCAGAAAAATATTCAGAATATGCAAAGATAATTTATCAAGAAATAAGAAAAAGTGGTTTTAGGGCCGATTTAGACAACAACTCTTTAACTCTTCCTAAGCGTATTAGAAATGCGGTATTGTCTGGTATTCCGTATATGATTGTGGTTGGATCTGAAGAGGAAACCACTAATACTGTGGCCGTAAGGGATAGAAAAGGCAGAAATGTAAAAGGTATAATGCTATCCGATTTACTTTCACAACTTAAGAAAGAAGATCAAGAAAAATTAATAGAGGTGCAAACAGTAAAAATTTTAGGCGGGAACATAAAAAACAAGAGTAAAGCGGGGATGCCCGAGCCTGGTCAAAGGGAGCAGACTCAAGATCAAAACAATGAGTGATCTGCCGGCGAAGGCCTGCGTGGGTTCAAATCCCACTCCCCGCACTTTTTAACAGTACAAAGTGCGTACACGTGGATTTGAGAAGCTCATTTTGCACAGCACTTTATTATCGTTGGTGCACAGTAAAGCCTTAGCGCAGGAGATGTTACTGTAATTTAAAAATACGCTCTGTCCAATAGTCCGCACATTGATTTGTAAATGCCTCGTATGTATTTTTGCGCACAATAGCGACGATGTTTCCATACTTAGATGCTAATCAAGCGAACGACATATTTAATAACTAATATGAATTGTCTTAGTAATAAAATTCTGTTTTTATAATCCGTTTGTTATCAGAAGCCTTAAAGCTACGTTAAAAAATTGTGTGTTTATGGTGAAAATTAGGTATTTGGGTCATGCATGTTTTACCTTAGAAGATCAAAGCAAAACCATAATAATCGATCCATTTCTTACAGGCAATCCAGTAGCAGCGGAAAAGAGCGATTCGATCAAAGCCGATTTAATTCTCGTGACCCACGGTCACTCGGATCATTTGGGCGATGCACTTTTTCTGTCAAAAAAACTTGGAACGCCAATTTTCACAACTTATGAACTATCAGTGAGATTAGAGAAGGATGGGGCAAAAGCGGTTGGAGGAAACCACGGAGGGACATATGATTTTGGGTTTGCCAAAGTGAAAATAACTTGGGCAGTTCATAGCTCTAGTTATGGTGAAAGTTTAAACGTAGCAGGCAATCCTTGCGGTTTCGTAATAAAAATGGGCGGAAAAAACATATATCACGCGGGTGACACAGACGTTTTCTATGATATGAAACTTATTGGTGAGAGAAACAATTTGGATGTAGCCCTTCTTCCCATTGGGGGATTTTACACAATGGATTCACACGACGCTATTTATGCTGTGGAATATCTTCAACCAAAAATTGTCATACCGATGCATTACAACACATTTCCCATAATAAAAGCAGATGCTATGGAGTTTAAGAAAAATGTGGAAACTAAGACAAAGGCAAAATGTATAATATTAAAGCCAGGAGAGTTTTTAGAGCTCTGACAAGCGATATTTAGAAGGATCAAGCAAAACGATCCCACTTGAAGTCTCAGCTATAATTTCTTTTTCGGTGACAACTATCTTGGTATTTCCATAACCGAAGCCACGAAAAATGGCTTCGGCCAAATCTATTCTATTTTTTAAACAGCAGTTTACAACGGCTTTTGCAATATTTGTTGGTATCGCAATAATAGTTGCCGTTTGTACGCCTTCATAATGGGCCGTTGGGGTTGCAATAACATTGCTTACTGGTGTTAACGAGGTGCTTTTGTTGGTTTTCTTAAATAGTTTAACTAGTATTTGCGTCACTTTCATAAAGACCGTTTTTAATTTTTCAAAGATATTCCAAGACATACAATGCAAAATATTAAAACACAAAAGATATCACCAACGTTGAAAATATTCTCCTCATATATTGCGTTACATTTTTCCAATGCTTTTTAGTATAATTCGAAACAAAGAAATCGAAACTATTATATAGTAGGCTTTCCGCAAATTGTGTAGAAAAGCGTGTACGCTTATAACTTTGTTGTTCACTTATCTGTAGTTAGGGAATTAATATGAAAATCTTGGTAACAGCTGCTTTACCTTATGCTAACAATGAGCTACACATAGGCCACTTTAGAAGCACATATATAATAGCAGATGTTTATGCTAGGCTTCACAGAGCATTGGGTGACGATGTGGTATTCATATGCGGTACTGACGAGCACGGAACGCCTATTTCGTTAAGAGCAATAAAGGAAGGCGTTTCACCAATTGAAATTACGACAAAATACTATGAATTAGACAAAAAGGTTTTCAAAGACACAGAAATATCTTTTGATTATTTTGGGCGTACAACTAGCAAAGAACACGAAGAATTAGTTCAGTGGTTCTTTTTAGAACTTTTAAAGAAAGGTTTTATCACAACTAAGAAGACCCAACAACCATATTGTGAATATGATAAAAGATTTTTGCCAGATAGATATGTTAGAGGAACATGTAAATACTGTGGATATCCAGATGCCAAAGGAGACGAATGTGACAATTGTGGTCGTGTTCTTGCCCAAGGTGATCTTTTGAATCCAGTGTGTGCAATTTGCGGAAAGCCTACTACTATAAGGGAGACTGAAAACTGGTATTTTGATTTAGAAAAATTTCATAAAGAATTACAAGCTTGGATAGAAAATTCTGAAAACCTTTTCCCGTTATACGGAAAAAAATATCTTTTGACACAGTTTCTTTCAAAACCATTGGAAAGTTTTGGAATAACACGAGACTTAGAATGGGGGGTACCTGTGCCTTTACAAGAAGCAAAAGGCAAGGTTTTCTATGTATGGTTTGACGCGCCTATAGGTTATGTAAGCTTTCTTAAGGAATATTGTGATAAAAACGGTTGCAGTTGGAAGGATTTTTGGCAAAACAAAGATTCCAAGATAGTTCATTTTATAGGAAGAAACATCATTTACCACCATGGTTTGTTTTGGCCTTCTATGTTGTTAGGAGTGGGTTTAAATCTACCAACCAACATTGTGGCAGCTGGCTTACTCAATCTTTCAGGAAAAAAGATGGCAAAGAGTAGTGGATGGATGATAAAGGCACAAGATTTTGTTAAAGTGTTGAATAATGATTATCTTAGATATTACTTAATTATTGCAGCTCCTTTAGAAGAAGATTTGGACTTTAAATTAGAAGATTTCCAAAAAAGAGTGAATGGCGACCTTGTTGATTCTTTGGGCAATTTTGTACATAGGACACTGCACTTCATTTATACAAAGTTTAATGGAGAAATACCAACACCATCAAATCTTAGTGATGATGACAAAGCCCTTATTAATCAAATTGAACAAGTTAAAGAGAAGGTAATATCATCTATAGATTCGTTTGAATACAGGGCTGGTCTTGACGCGTTAATATCGTTAGCACGTAATGGCAATAAATATCTAACAAAAAACGCACCTTGGGAGCTTGTCCAAAAAGATTTAGAGAGAGCAAAAACTGTGCTATTCGTTTGTGCACAGCTAGTAAAAGCTTTGGCGCTACTTTCAACTCCATATCTTCCAGGATTTTCGCGGTCGGTGTGGCAATTATTGACAGGTCAAACTTCTCTTCCACAAAGGCCATTTGAAGAATTAAAGACTACTCTAGAAGGAACTAAAATACTAGAGCCTAAGCCTGTCTTTCAAAAGATTGATGACAAAACTATCAAAACGTTACTTCCAGTAGAAACCCAAAAGACGCAAGTTACGCTACAAGATTTTCAAAAACTGGACATTCGAGTAGCCCAAGTTCTTGAAGCTTCTAAGATACCAAATAGCAAGAAGCTTTTAAAATTAACAGTGAAAATAGGTAACGAAATTAAAACGATCGTCTCAGGAATAGCGGACCAATACGAACCACAAAGCCTTATTGGAAAAAAGATCGTTGTTTTGAACAATCTTCAACCTGCAGAGTTTATGGGTGTAAAATCTGAAGCGATGTTATTAGCCGCAGAGGATAACGGTTCTGTATCACTACTGACTGTTATGCGTGATATAGCAGACGGCTCACCAGTCCACTGATGTGATGCGCCTTGTTTAAAGACACCCGTATAGCCTTTAAGGTATATGGTTGCACTTTAAATCAAGCAGATGCGCTCAGCGTAGAATCTTTTTTAAAATCAAATGGTTTTAAAGTTGTCGAACAAATCGACGATGCAGATACGGTGGTTGTCTTTTCTTGTGCTGTAAGAAATGAAACAGAAGATAGTATAATTTCCGAGACAAAAAAGATTTTGAACCAAGGGAAAAAGGTTGTTATTACTAGTTGCTTGGCCAATTCAAGACCAGGTAGACTAATTAACGATTTACCTAATGCCGTTATTTTAATTGGGGGCGATAACGCCGAAATCGTAGATGCCTTACGGGCAAAACAAGGTTCTGTTTTGTATGGTAAAACCACTTTAAAGCCTGCGCAACCTACTTCTCTTATTTATCCACTAAAGATTTCACAAGGGTGTACAAGTAACTGCTATTTTTGCCTGACCAAATTGGCACGACCAAAATTATGGTGTAGACCATCGAGCGAGATAGTTAATGCTGTTAGATCTGCTGTTCTTTCAGGGTCTGTGGAAATAGATCTTACTTCTATGGATAGTGCCGATTATTTCGACCCTCCAGCCACAAGACTTCCTCAGTTAATAGAAAAGATTGTTAATGAGGTAGAAGGCAATTACAAGATCAGAGTAGGGATGATGAATCCTCAAGGAGCATTAAAATTATTTTTCGATTTAAAAAGAGCACTTATGTTCAAAAAAGTGTTCAAGTTTCTCCATATTCCAATTCAGTCAGGTGACATAAATGTCGTAAAAGATATGAATAGAAATTATGATCCACTGGTCGTCGTACAAAAAATCATTGAGTTAAAACAAGAAATTCCAAATCTTATGGTAGCCACTGATATTATGGTTGGGTATCCTACAGAAACTCAAGAAGCTTTTGAAAAATCTTTAAAACTTATCGAAAGCGGAGTGTTTGATAAAATTCACATGTTTAGATTCACACCACGTCCTCACACAAAAGCCGCTTTATTAAAACAGTTAGATGAAAATCTAAAAAAGAAAAGAAGTGAAATTGCTTCACAAGTGATTAAAAAAGTTCAACTAGAAAAACATTCCTTTTACGCCGGTAAAGAGTTGTCTGTTTTAATTACAAATCGTATACCTAACGTAAGACTCGAAGGTAGACTGGACAATTATCTAAAAGTATATTTGCCTGATCGACCAGCACTTCTTGGAAAAGAAGTTATTGTGCGTATAGACGATTACACACCAGAGCACTTAATAGGAAGATTTTTATGAACAGATTGAGCAAAAAATGTTACGAGGATGAAGTTCAAAGACTTATTAAAATCGCAATTCAGCAATACGACCAATGCATCACTTTGTCTCAAAATTCAATAGAGTTAGCATGGAAAATCTGTTTAAAGCATGATCTTAAAGTCCCAAAGCTTTTAAGGCTTCTTCTTTGTGAAAAGTGTAAAAACATCAGAATTCCAGGTAAAAATGTGCGCGTCAGGCTGACATCCGGTTTTGTTGTTTGGAAATGCTTTGTATGTGGTTATGAAAGTTTGATTAAAAGATATAAGTAGGCCAACAAAGATTCTAAATGGGTCAGTCGTCTAGTCTGGTTAGGACGCCACCCTTACACGGTGGAGATCGCCGGTTCAAATCCGGCCTGACCCACCTTGTATAAAATTATAAATGTTTTAATACTTCATCAACATGACCTTCAACATTTACTTTTCTAAAAATCCTTTTTATCTTACCTTGTTCATCAATGATGAAAGTTGACCGTTCAATTCCCCAAACAATCTTTCCATAAAGGTTCTTCTTTTTGTACACCCCATACTTTATCGAAACCCTTCTGTCGACATCGCTCAATAAAGAAAAATTCAAATTGTATTTTTTAGAAAATTTTTCATGGCTTTTTAGATCGTCATTGCTGATACCTATCACTATAGCCCCTTTTTCAATAATTTTGTCCATGTTATCACGAAAAGAGCATGCTTCTTTCGTACATCCTGGTGTGTCATCTTTTGGATAAAAGTATAACACAACTTTTTTACCACGAAAATTTTTTAGTGAAATAACATTTCCTTTCTGGTCTTTTAATTCAAAATCTGGAGCTTCCATTCCTTCGGCTATTTCGGTACTCATAAATTATTTTTGTTTTCGTGGTAATTAAGCTTTCATCTGTATTCTATAATTTTACATAATCCATTATGTCCTCGGAAAATGGCTTGTCCGATAGATAAATTCGAAAGAGTCTTTAAAATCTCTTTTTCAAAGCCGCACCGCTTGACTAAAATATCCTGCTCAATATCGGCTTTTAACCTGAAAACTGCTATATTACCTACAGCAGAAAGTAGTTCTTGCGAGATAGTCGACGGAAGCTGGTTGACTACCATCACTGACTCGTTAAACTTTCTAAGTTCTTCTACTAATCGCTCCATCATCCTTGGAGGTTCCTCTTGTCTTCTAAATGGAACGACGTTTCTTGCTTCCTCAATAACTAAAAGATGAGGTTCCGTTATTTTTCTTGCCAATCTGTAATTATAAAGAATTCTGACAATTGCTTCAATAACAAAAATTTTGGCGTAATCATCAGAAAGTTTTCCTAAATCTATTATTATATTTTCTTTAGTAAGATTGTCAAAACCAACCTTTTGTGAGGCATTTAAAAGATTCTTTAGACCAGTATCCGCTATTTTTGAAACTCTTCTTAATACAGCAAGTTTAGATTCTTGTTCCCATCCAGAATAAGTTCTGATTTCGTTTATTGCCTTAATTACATCATCAACAGTCACAGGTTTTGTATAATTTGACATGCCATGTCCTTTTTCTGTATAAGCCTTTTTTAATGCTATTCGTAAAACGTATTGTTGAGAGACGCTCAAATCGAAACTTTCAGAAAAGACCTCCATAAGTAAATCGATGTGTTCAAACGGATCAGCAGTAGTTGGATATTCAAAGATATCGAATCCAAAATCTTGCTCTGGTGTAACAAGCAAAGCCGAATTGTCGTTCAGTAACTTCATGTATTCGCCGTGCCAGTCAAAAATTAAATAGTGCTGATCTAACTCGCTCCAATTTTTAACGATTTTGGAAACGAAAGTTGATTTTCCTGAGCCAGTTTCTCCTAAAACGGCAAAATGCTTAAAGAAGTCTTCTAAAGCTAGACTAACTTCTTCGCCTGTAAGCGTTTTACCAATCTTGATTTGTCCACTTTGTGATGGATTTAAATCAAGCCTTGGAAAATCATCTAGCTTTGTCAAAAACATTGAAATCAAATCAAATGTGTTTAGATCGTGTTTTGTGGATTCATCTATGTCAAATCCAACCATTCTTGCAAGAGATTTGACTCTTTCACAACTTTTTTTTAACCTGTTGAGCGCGTCTTTCTTTTTAAAACCCCATTCGTAAAGTATAAGATAGGAAGCCACAGTTCTTCCAAAAAGAGGCAAACCTGCCTTTGCAAATCCCACGATTACAAAATTTACGGAACTATTAATTAGTTCGTAATTGAGTCTTGAGACAAGCTCGATATTTATCTCTTTTTGTAGTTTTTTTATGGTAAAAGTTTTGAAGGCAAGCCAGCGTATGCCGTCTTTGATGACCTTAGTTGTAAAGGGATTGTACATTTTTGCGATTTACCCTTGCCCTGTTAAAAATTTAAATATCTTTAAGTATCCTTGTAAAATTTCTTGAAAAAGTGTACCCAATCCTCCACCTAAATTACCCAATGGTTGAGAAGCCGCTTGGAACCATCCAAAAATTCCCATTATCGCTGATATAAGCACACCAAAAAGCACCAACGCAAGCCCGACAAGTAGCCCCTCTTCTAATAGCGGAGAACCCCTTTTATTTCTTAGTAGTTCCAACAACATTTCACATCAATAATATTTTCCATTAAAGAGAAAAATTTACTTGAGAAAGAGTAAGACGATTTCTGAAAATATGGTGCAAAAAAAGAGCGTGCTAAAAGTCAACTCAGAAGAATAAATGAAAGAAAACGCCAAAAAACAAGAATCAAAATAAAGAATGGGCACGATAGACGAAACCAGCGAATTTAGTGAGAAAATAGGATTTGTAGAAAGAATAGAAAGGCTAACGCCAGTTATCAAAAACATTAAAGAGCTCATTAGTTGCACTTTTGCTAACTGATGCTTTACCTTTGTTTTTGCATTTTCGAGTGATTTACGTATTTTGATAACGTAAGATGCCCATTTGGGATTATACCCTATAAGAGAAACGGAAATTGAAATTGCCTTTAGCGTTTCCCCAAAATCTGGGTTAGAAAAGCGCATCGACATATTTTTTAAAATCTCATAAGATGAAGGATTTTCAACGAAAAGCGATGCTGTGACCAATCCTTTTTGACTAATTGCACGTAAAATCCTTTTTGAAAAGGCAAATGGGTTTGTGCCCAACGAATTAATTAAACCATTAAAGAGTTCTTTTTCTTCTTTTTCATTTCTCTTTCTCAATCTATGTTTCTTATAACAAAAAGATATAAACAACATCCCCGAAACAAATAGTATTAATCTTATAAAACGAAGTTTATTTAACAGTAGCATTACAAGAAAAACGTAACAACAAGCCTCAACCCACTTTTTGTTCAACGCATTGCCCAAGTGTGTGATAGAGTATTTTCTTACTACGTATACGCTTAGCAAAAGCGCAACGAACAGACTCTTAAGTAATGCTTTTCCATATAACAAACCAATAATATACGAAGTGAGCAAACCCACTGTCGACATGCCAATTAAGAGTATAATTCCGTTTTCGAGTAAAAGCTCTTGCAATTTATAACTGGTAAGTTTGCTCAAAATATATTCATTAATTAAGACTCTTGTGTGACTGTTTCTTAACACTCTAAACTCCCCTTTGATCACAATATCCACTTTTTGCGGATTAATGCCTATCTTCGTCATCACATGTTTAAATTTTGATTCATTACCTTTATAAAAAAGAAGTCTCCTTTTTGTCATCGAACAAATTTGATAGCGGCATTATTAACGCTGGCAAAAGCACGCTAAAACGCATAGCTAACAAGGCTAGGCAAATGAAAATAATGAATAACAGCGCCTTTCTATAATATAAGCGCTTTAAGTCCATCCTGAAACACTTTTTCTAATCCGAGTGCTTTTATTACATCATAATGAATTTCCCCTTGTTTGTATAATGTTGTGACATGCACTTGCTCGTTTTGCACTAAGATTTGTTCAACTCTATCAACCAATCTTTGGTTGTTAAATCGTTCCATAAAGCATGCATAAAAAATAGATCCAGCTTCTTTCAATCCGTAAATTTCTCTCCATCTTTTTAATAGTCCTTCAACTGTCTTTGAGTGAACAGTTTGAATAGAAGGTATGCCAATATTGAGCAGAGTAGCCGCTGCAAGCGTTTGCTCTCTAGTTTGCAGTTCTCCCACAAAAACCAAGTCTGGTGATCTGTGCAGAGTTTTTGTTACTTCAAAAAGCTTATCGGTGTTATAGCTTGATTCGGTACTGAATCTTACCACTTTGTCTTGCGGCAAAGGGGTAGAGGTTTCCACAACATCTTCTATGTAAACTTTTCTCCACTCCTTGTTTACGAATTGTAGTAAAGCGTTACACAAGGTCGTTTTGCCACTTCTTGGCAAGCCGCACACAAAAAGATTATAACCTGCGTTAATCAAACCGATAAGCAAAGCGGCGCACTCTTTAGTTAAAGTACCTCTTTCTATTAAATTATATAAATTCATACGCGTAAAGTTGAATTTTCTAATAATGCAAGAACCTCCATCGAAGGCTAATGGTTCTGAGTCCACATTTACTCGTAAATGGAAGAAATCAGTTACGATATGCGCTTTTATGGTGTTTGTGCTAAGGCTGAGCGTTCCTGACGAAGAAAGTTGTGCATAAAAACCTAATCTTTTAAGACACAATCTTGTTACGATATATGGATACCATAATCTTCCAAATTCCGCGTGATCTATATAACACAATGAGCCAGGTCTATCAAGATAAATTTCTTCGATTTTGTCGTCGATGATTAATGGCGCTATAGGCGTAAGCCCAAGTGCAGAAAGAACGCAAAAAACGGGTATTTCTTTGTTCCAATTTTTTGCATAAAACGAGATTTTGTGTTCTGCATATCGTCTTAGACTTTCGAAAATCTCACCAAACATGTTGCTATAGCTTTCTACATAAATTTTTTCTTTTACAATTTCCTCTATAACCGTATTAATATATTCTAAATTTTGGGCTTTCCAATTGTAGCTAGGCCAATCTCCACCATTTATTTCTATTGTGAATGGTCCTAAATTATAACTTGCGATTTTGTTCGTACGCGGGAACACGAATTTAAAAAGCTTTTTTCATCGATTACCAAAACTAGTCGGTCTAAAATAAAAACCGTCTCTTTTTTTGCTTTTGTATAAAGCGAAAAATCCATTTTGTCTATACTCTGAGAGAAAACCACTCTACTAGCATCCCATCCTATTGTTAGGTTCATCATTATTACCTTCGATAAAAGGCAAAAGCTTACTTGAATAATATTTTAGACAAACTTTGGAGCTCTTGTTTGAAACCTTCTTAATATTGCTTATGGTGATAACTTCAGGATATTTCTTAAATGAAGTTGTTAGCGAAACCATTCCGTTAGTAAAACAAGGAATGAAAGCTCTCACCCAAGAAAGAATGAATTACCTTTTTGATACCATTGGTTACGCTCAACTCTTTAAGGTGATAGTCTTAATCAAGGTGCCAAAGGGTTTGGTGAATTTGCAAACAAATGGAACGCATGCAGTCTTTTTTGTTAATAATTCCAGATTTATAACAGTCTTTCCTTTTGATTTTTCATATGTGAATTTAACATTTAACTATAATGACGAGTGTATTATGATAAATGGCACCACTTCCCCCTTGCTCTTACAAGAGGTAAAATGTTCATGACATCACTCATCGAATTTTTTTCGACTATCTTGTGTTCGATTTTATTAATATTGACTACACATTTTTTTATAAATCAAATTACGCATTCTATATCAGAAATACTAAAAGTCATTGGTTACGCGCAGGGTCAACTCTATTGGGGTGATATATAGCTTTGATCTCAACACTTGACGTAATTCTCGTATTGGCGATATTTTTTTTGTTACTCGTAACGAGCGGCATAAACAATGTTCTTCTTCAAAATTTCCATGCAAAAATAGAAAATCAACAAAAGATAACGCAATTATTCGCTCAACTATTCCAGAATTGTCCAAGCGTTTCTTGTTTGTTTGAGGCAAACCATTCGACAAACAACTTGACCATAAGCGTGTCAACCATAAGAATGGTGATTAAAGTTGGCTAAAAAGGGTTTTTTAACTACAGTTGTGGCGCTTGTTTTGTTGGTTATGCTAATTGGCTTTGAGCTTTATCTATACTCCGTCACCACAAGTTTAGAAATATACCCAAGCCTTGCGGTTTTGATTTACAGCACTAGATATTACAACGAATGGTTAGCATATGAAACCACAAAGAATTTTTTGAATCAATTTTCTTATATTTTAACTAATGAAAGCTATATAAAATTATTATTTTATATTGAAAATAAACTCAAAACAAATACGCAAATTCTGTATACACTTTATGGTTATACTTATCTTGCAAACGTTACTAATTACGTTTTGGGATATTATGGTTTGAAAAATTATTATCCTTTAATTTATATCAGTTCGAACATTTATTTGCAAAAACAAGGATTATTTTTGCATGAAAAAATGGAGTTAGAGATTCCAGTAAGATTTTCGATAAGCGAGTCTTTATTTGGTAAAGTCTTATCTTTAATTCATCAAAAAGATTCTACGCAAAATTTGTATATCTTTTTAGCTTCATGGATCAGAGAAAACCCTCAAGTTAACGGAAAATTGGTAATTAAAAGTTTTAACGAGACGTCTTATATACTACTTCAAATAAATGATTGCTTTTTATTCGCTTTATACAACACTTGTCCTGTATATTTGGTCAACCAAACAATATTCACAAGTTTACCTAATCTAACGTTCAGTCTTTAACCCTCTTCCAAGTTTTATGTGAGACTCAGCTAAAGTGTTAGAGGCAAGCGCTGCAAGTAACGAAAGCTCGCCGCAAAGAACACCAGCCGCAATCACTTCTGCCAACCATTTGGCCCTTTCACCTTCTTTCGCTTTTAAAGCCCCAGTCAACTCTAGCAACTCCCTTTGTGCATCAAGAGCAGTACCTCCACCAACTGTGCCTATTTCAAGATTTGGAAGCGTGATTGAAAAATATAAATCGTCCCCCCTTTGTTCGGCGAAAACATAACCTTGACTTGATTCAACTGTTTGAGCCACATCTTGACCAAGTGCGATAAATGCTCCAGCGATTATGTTTGCAAAATGCGCGTTTTGCGAAAAGGATCCTGCCAAAGCGCTTCCAAGCATGTTTTTTCTTATATTTACATCAACAATTTCTGACGCAGTAGTTTTCAGCACTTCTTTAATAACACTACTCTTAATAACACATTCTGCTACAACGTTTTTACCCCTTCCTAGTAAAACATTAACCAATGAAGACTTTTTATCAGAACACAGGTTTCCACTCAAAGAAACAAGTTTTGCTCCAGTTTCTCTTTCAATCAACCTACACATCCTTTCTGAGGCGATCGTGACCATGTTCATTCCCATAGCGTCGCTTGTCGTAAATGAAAAGCGCACAAACAAATTGTTTCCTATCACAAAAGAAGTTGCGTCAATAAGCTTACCGTGCCTTGTGGTACTTTCAGCGACTTTTTTTAATTCCTCGAAATTTTTTTCAATCCATTCTTTTACTGCCAAACTCATTTCTAACGACTGCGTTTTAAACACGGGAGCTCGTGTCATATAATCTTTTAGAATTTTTGTCTTTATCCCTCCACTCTTAAACGTGGCATTAGCGCCTCTATTTACTGATGCGACCAACGCTCCTTCCGTTGTCGCGATAGGCAGATACAATTCACCATTGGCATAATCTCCTTTTATTAGAATTGGGCCTACCACACCTACAGGTAAGGCGACTCCGCCTATCGGATTTTCTATATTTTTACCAACCAGTTTGTTAAAATCAAAGATTATCGAAGAAACCTTGTTTAGTTTTGTGTTCGTTTTTATTTCTAAAATTTTTGCACGAATCTTTGCGGCTTCGTTTTCGTCCACACCAAAGACTTCTGCAATTTTATGTAATGGAATTCTTTTAGAAATAGCCTCTTGAACTAGATCTTCTCGCATACTTAGCAAATGCTATACCCCTTTAAAGTAGTTTTGTTTAATGGGGCTGCAGGGATTTGAACCCTGGTCGCAAGCGCCCAAGGCTTGCCGCCTAGCCAGGCTAGCTGACAGCCCCTATACCAAATCACTTTTCAGACAAACTTAAGTATTATCCGTTAGCCATGAGGATTAGTGAATAACAACATTTTCTCCGTTTGCTGGTGCAAAAACTTGATGTCCAGTTTTTTCTGAAGCTTCTTGTGCAAATTTCTTTAAGTTTTCAGCTTCTCCGTGTACGAGAAAGACTTTTGGTTCACCTTTTAGATTCTTTATAAATTCAATCAACTCTTTTCTTCCGCAATGCGAAGAAAAATCAAAAGTCTTTATCTCAGCTTCAACTTTCTTTCTTTTTCCGTGTAAAACAACGCTCTTAGTGTCTAGTAACATTCTTCCTGGTGTGTTGTTTGCTTGGTAACTCACAATAAAAATTGCATTTTTACTGGAAAATGCAACCTTTTCCATATAGAAAACCGCTGCACCACCACGCAACATACCAGCTGGTGACACGATTAACACCTGGCATTTTTACGGCTTTTCTTCGTTCAGACCATCTATCAATCCAGTTTATAGACTCTAAGACTTTCTCGAACTTTTTTGCGTCTTTAAGAAAGGATGGATTTTTTAAACTAATTTCGGCCGCTTCTCTAGCCATACCATCTAAATGTATTTCACCATCGTAACCGAGTTCTCTCAGAACCATAATGATCTCATGGGATCTACCAACCGAAAAAGCCGGAATTAAAACCACACCACCGCTTTCAACAACGTTTTTCACTTCTTCTACAAGAAGCCTTTCCATTTCATTTCTATCAGGATGGTCCTTTTCTGTATATGTGCCCTCCATAATAATTGCGTCTGCAGGTGGAACATTGGGTTCAGCCTCTTTTACTAAACGCGTTGGAATAGTGTTAAAATCGCCTGTAAATACGATGGTTTTTGAACCAATTTCAATCACACTGATCATACTACCGGGAATATGTCCGGCGTTGAGGAAAGTGGCTTCGAAATTCTTTCTAACAATTCTTTCTTTATATTCCACACAATGTGCGTGTTTTTCAAGAGCTTCTATATCTTTTGTTTCGTAAGGCAAATAATCACCAGATATTTTCAGAAAGTCTTTTAGTAAAAGTTTACTGAGTTTAATCGTCGCCTGAGTTGCCAACAACTCTGGTGCTCCGCTCACGTATAAATAAGGTAATGCTCCAGAGTGATCAAGATGGGCGTGTGATAGTATTATCGCTTCAATTTCTGATGGACGGACATGTTCTGGAAATTTGGTTTTTCATCAGATACGGTACTACCGTAATCAAGTAGAATTTTTGTGATACCGTTAGTTAAAAGAATGCCTTCCTTACCAACTTCTAATGCTCCGCCTAAAAATTTTATATTAACTTCCATATCTTTTCAAAACCTTAACAAATTCATTTAGCAGATGATTTCTTTTGATTCTCTTTCTTTTCATTTGCATTCTTTTTAAAGATCTCATCAAGAATTACCGTTCTCTGTCTTCCTCCCATAACATCACCAAATAATATTTTGATCAAGGAAGGTATAAGTTATTCTTTGAACAATGTATAGGTCGGTGCATTTCTGTATTTGTATAATGAGGTGATGAAAAGGAAAACTTATCTTTTAGCATCACTTCAACAACAAGTCAGTGGGTGGAATAAATGGGTCATAGAAAACTGAGCGCTCCTAGGCATGGCTCGTTAGGCTATAGGCCAAGAAAGCGTGCTTCTTCTATCATCCCACGTGTAAGATCTTGGCCCAAACTGGAAAAGGCCGTGCCACTTGGGTTTCCCGCTTATAAAGTCGGTATGACACACGCCATCATACGTGATAACTTTCCAACCAGTCCAACTTACGGTAAGGAAGTGTTTATGGCGATAACATTACTTGAAGCACCACCAGTGGTGTTAGTCGCATTAAGATTTTATGGAATAGATCAATTTGGCTCTGAAATCGCACTTGGTGAAATATGGGCCAAAAACCCGCCAAAAGAATTATCGAGAGTATTAACTCTACCTAAAAAGAAAAAAGATGAGACATTAATAGTTGAAAGTTTAAAAAACAACGCAAAAAGAATTTCGTTGATTGTGGCCACTCAACCAGTAAAATCAGGTATACGCAAAAAGAAACCAGAAATTTTAGAGATACCACTCGGTGGTAGTTTGAATGAACAACTTCGTTACCTCGAAAAGCTTGGAAAGGAAATATCCGTAAAAGAGGTATTTTCTCCGCCTGAAACGCTTGATGCGATTGCGGTAACAAAGGGGAAAGGCTATGAAGGGCCTGTGGCGAGGTTTGGAATAAAGATTATACCAAAGAAAAAAGCTAAGAAGACAAAAAGAGGACCAGGTGCTGATTCACCCTCTACACCTGGAGCAGTAATGTCAAGCGCACCGCGAGCAGGTCAAATGGGCTATCATAATAGGGTCGACCTTAATAAAATTCTAGTTAGAATAGAAGAGCCGACAGAAAAATTAATTCCCAAAGCTGGATTCAAGCATTATGGCGTACCAAAATCCACACTATTATTTATAAGCGGCTCAGTGCCAGGTCCTGTAAAACGATTAATACTACTAAGAAAAGCAATAAGAAGCTACAAAGCGTTACCTAAAGAAACACCTCTAATGGAATATTTAGCAATTAGGTGATAGGAAATGTCGATAGAAACGATTCAGAAAGTAGCTGTCCCGCTATATTCTCTCGACGGAGAGGTAATTGGTGAAATCGATCTTCCGAGCTTTTTTGCTATGCCTGTAAGAAAAGACCTTATTAAAAGAGCATATCTTGCAATTTTCACTTCGAGAAAACAACCACAAGGCCGAGATCCGCTCGCCGGTAAAAAAGTGTCGGTGAGAAGTTTTGGAACTGGTCTTGAACTTGCGCGTGTCCCACGACATGTTAATGGAAGGGCTGGTTTTGCTCCTATGACTCGCGGTGGTTATAAACCTCATCCGCCACGGGTTGAAAAGAAAATTATCGAGTTAATCAACATAAAAGAAAAAAGACTAGCTTTCGTTTCGGCTCTCGCAGCCACTTCAAAAAAAGAATTTGTGAAATTACGCGGTCATAAATTTGATCAAGAAAAATTAAAGCACTTCCTATTATAGTTAAGGATGACTTGGAAACCTTAGAAAAGACAAGAGAAGCATCATTCTTTATGCAAAAGATTGGCGTTTATAATGATATACTACGCGTAAAAAAGAACACCACGATAAGGGCTGGAAAGGGAAAAATGAGGGGTCGTAAACTGAAGAAACCAGTAGGACCACTTGTTGTGGTTTCAAGTAATAATTGCTCGGCTATAAAGGCTTTTAGAAACATACCTGGTGTTGACATTGTAGCAGTCAATTTGCTTAATGTGGCTCATCTTGCTCCAGGAGGTAGAGCAGGAAGGCTAACAATTTTCAGTGAATCTGCTCTAAAAAAACTTGTTGAAAGAGTGAATAGCTATGAGTGAAACAAAAAATACAAATCTAAATAAATCAATAGGGCTTTCAAACGTGCTTATAAGACCTTGGGTGACAGAAAAAACAACTGGTTTAATCGAAAAACAAAACACGCTAGTTTTTGAAGTAGCCCGTAATGCTACAAAATCAGAAATCAAAAAAGCGGTGGAATATCAATTTGGAGTAAAAGTAATGAAGGTACGCACAGTCAACACGCCTACAAATCGTAAAAAAGCCTATGTTAGACTATCTCCCCAATACAAAGCACAAGAAATTGCTACTAGACTTGGTATTCTTTAGGTGGGTGACGTAAATGGGCAAAAGAATTTTACCAAGGAGAGAAGGAAGAGGAACGTCAGTTTTTCGTAGTCCTGCATGGAAAAAGAAAGGGCCAGCAAAATATCCCTCTATAAATGAACCACTTGTTGAAGGAGTAGTTACAGAATTGATTCATGACCCAGGTAGAGGCGCTCCCCTTGCCAAAATACGCTATAAAGAGGGCACTTTTCTTACTGTAGCTGCAGAAGGCATGTACGTTGGTCAAGTAATTCAAATGGGGCCAAAAGCCGCACCAGCTAATGGAAATATACTTCCGCTTTCTGAAATTCCAGATGGCACAAAAATTTTTAATGTTGAATTAAGAGCTGGTGATGGAGGCAAACTAGCACGCTCATCTGGAAGTTATTGCACGCTAGTGTCACATGTTGAACAAGGAGTTGTAGTGAGTCTTCCTTCTGGTTCTAGTAAAGTTTTGTCTTCTACTTGTTTAGCTACAATTGGTGTAGTTGCCGCTAGTGGGCGTATTGAAAAACCATTTCTTAAAGCAGGTGCGAAATACCATTTAATGAAGGCCAAGGCGGCAAAATATCCACGTGTAAGAGGTGTGGCCATGAATGCTGTGAGTCATCCACATGGTGGCGGAAATCACCCATCAGTGAGCAGATCGACAACAGTAAGTAGAAGACTCCCTCCAGGAAGAAAAGTTGGCCATATAAGCGCAAGAAGAGCGGGTAGACGCTAAAAGAAAGACTTTTGTAACGCTTTAGTGTGGTTTTGATATATGGCTGAATCAGAAGCTTTAAGATTCGCTTACAAAGGCTATACGCTTGAGCAACTCTTGTCAATGAGCATGGAGGATTTAATTGCAATACTTCCTGCGAGAGCTAGAAGAACATTAAAACGTGGAATAAAACCAGATCAAGCACCACTTCTAGAAAAAATAAGAAAGGCAAAAAAAGCAGGCCGAGATTCTGTAAAATTAAGAACTCATTGTAGAGATATGATAATTCTACCTGAAATGGTAGGACTTACAATTCACGTGCATAACGGTAAGGAATTTGTTCCTGTAGAAATAAAGCCAGAAATGATAGGACACTATCTAGGCGAGTTTGCGATTACCACCAAGAAAGTGGTGCACGGCGAACCTGGTCTTAGAGCGACTAGATCAAGCATGTATGTGCCACTTAAGTAGGTGTGAGTTGTGCCGACTTGGGGTTATTCAATTAAGGAATACGACCCTTCAACGATGGTGTTAGCTAGTGGAAGGGACCTTCCTATATCATTCAAAAAGGCTGTGAATTTATGCAGAGCTATAAAAGGCATGACGCTTGACGACGCAAAAAAATTCCTTAATGAGGTCATCCAACTTAAAACTCCTGTTCCGTTTACTACATACAAGAAAAAAGTAGCCCATAAAGCGGCATTAGGCGGAAGAACAGGCGCGGCTGGTAGGTATCCTGTCAAAGCGGCTAAGGCAATGCTAAAGGTGCTTGAAAACGCGGAGAACAATGCTTCGCAAAAAGGTTTTGATACTTCATCATTAAAAATAGTTCACGCTGCGGCGCAAAAGGCTCGTATCATCATTCGTCCATTTCCGCGTGCCTTTGGAAGAATGAGTGTAAAACGACGAATTTACACACATATAGAAATTGCGCTCAAACAGGTGAAAGGTGAGTAAAAATGGTCACAATTTATAAGCAATTTATCAACGAAAACAAAAGAAATCTGCTAATTGACGAACAACTTGAAGAAATGTATAGAAAAGCGGGATATCAGGGAGTTATAATAAGCAAAGTGCCATTAGGTCATCAAGTGACAATTTACGCAGAAAAACCAGGAATAATAATAGGTAAAAAAGGGGGTTCTATTAGAGACCTATCATTTCTTTTAGAACAAAAGTTTGGTTTAGAGAATCCTCAAATTGAAGTAAGACCTATTGATAATCCAGAACTTAACAGTAAAATTATGGCTAATCGAATAAGATTTTACTTAGAAAGAGGATTGCCACATAAAAGGGTGGTATTTTCTGCATTAGATTCTATTATGAAAGCAGGTGCAGAAGGCGCAGAAGTCACCATCCGAGGAAAATTGACCACTGAAAGATCTAGATTTATAAAACTAAGAAGCGGTCGAATCCATCAGTCTGGCGAACCAGCAAGTCTGATAGACAAAACAGTGACTTATGTTCTCCTTAAACCAGGAATAATAGGAATTAAGGTTAAGATAGCAAAACCAGGTGTGTTCAAACCGCAAATAGCAATTCGCCAAATTGACCAAGCGTTACTGGCTAATATATTAAAGGAGCGCGAAAGCATGACCGTTCAAGAAGCGCAAGTAGAAAGTGGTGTTCAGGAACAAAAGAATGAAACAAAGGAAGTCGTTCAAACGAACGTCGTTAAAGAAGGTGAGACGACATGACGATTAAAGCGGAAGAACTAAGAAAGCTCACTGATGACGAATTAAAAATAAACTTCTAGAACTAAAAAAGAGCTTTTCAACGAAAGGTCTAATATATATACACGCGGCGCATCTAAAAACACAAAAGCGATACATGAGCTTAAGAAAGATATTGCAAGGGTGTTAACTGTTCTGAGCGAAAGAAAAAAGAAGTGAGTCTCAAAATGAGTTCATCAATTGGTCTTTTGGGAATAGATTGCGAGCTTAAAGCTTATAATAAAACTTACAAAGCCATCGTGATAGATGAGACTCAAAAAACTATACTTGTTTGCTTAAACGGCAAAACTAAAAGATTTCCAAAAGAGGTTATAACGCTACACCTAAATCAAAGAACAATAAAAGGAAAAGAGCTGATCGGTAGACCTTGGGAAAGATTGTGTAAAAGGTGAAAGATGTTGACACGAAATATTGGAATAAACGGTGTCGAAAAACCCTCTCGTTCTTGTGACGATAAAAAATGTCCTTATCATGGCACGGTTAGTGTTAGAGGTTTAATTCTTGACGCGAAAGTGTCTCAACTAAGGGCAACAAGAATGGCTGTCGTCGAAAGAGAATATACCTTCTATAACAAAAAATACCAGCGTTACGAACGTAGAAGATCAAGAATACACGCTCACTTGCCAGCATGTTTGGACATTAAAGAGGGAGATCTCGTTTTAATTGGGGAGACTCGTCCTCTTGCCAAGTCTGTTTCGTTTGTGATTCTAGGAAGGAGGTCATAAAAATGGTAAAACGAGGAGGTAGAAGTACTGGAATAACATACAGACCAGATCTCACACCAGGGGTTTTTAACGAATCAGAGCTTGTATGTGCCGACAACACAGGTGCTAAAGTGATAAAAATGGTTATGTTGACAGGGTTTAAAGGTAGAGCAAGAAGAATTCCTGGTGCGGCAGTAGGTGATGTGATTATTGCAGCCGTTAAGCGAGGAAATCCAGAAATGAGGAAACAAATAGTTCGTGCAGTAATTATAAGACAAAGAAAGCCTTATCGACGAGTAGACGGTACTAGAATTCAGTTTGAAGACAATGCGGCTGTAATAATAACACCAGAAGGCGATTTAAAAGGAACTGAGGTGCGTGGTCCTGTCGCAAAGGAGGCGGTCGATCGACTGCCAAAGTTAGCGAGTTTGGCATCCGTGGTGGTATAAAAAATGGTGCTTTCCGCTAAACCTTCAAAACAGAGAAAGGCGTTGTACAACCTTCCTTGGCACAAGGCCATAAAACTCATGAGTGCTCCTCTTTCAAAGGAGTTGAGACAGAGGTTTTCTGTAAAATCCATTCCAGTCAGGGTTAATGATTCGGTCAAAATTGTTAGCGGTGGGTATAAAGGACGCTCTGGTAAAGTGGTTAGAGTGGATGTAAAAAGAAGACTTGTTTTCATTGAAGGAATAACTGAAATGTCTCAAAAAGGGAAAACAAAACTTGTTGGCATTCATGTTTCTAACATTATGATAACTAAATTAGATCTTTCAGATAAATATCGTCGCCAAATATTAGAGCGAAAGGGCGTATCGGCAGAAATTATTCAAAAGGAAATAGAGGAAGCAGAGAAGGCTGAAAGCCAGTCTAAAAGCACGACTACACAATCTCAAAGTAAAGAGCAAACTGAGATCGAAAAAGAGGTGCATGGCTAAATGGGAAGTATGGGTGGTAGTCGAACGTTAAAAAGAAGCGCGGCACCTCCAATTTGGCCTGTTGAAAGAAAGAGTTTTAAATGGGTCGTAAAACCTTCGCCTGGTCCCCATCCACAAGATCAAAGCGTACCAGTTCTATTGATATTAAGGGATATGCTTGGTCTCGTTGAAAACACACATGAGGCTAAAGTGGTTCTGAACCAAGGTAAGTTTATTGTAAACGGAAAAATCATAAAAAGGATAGATTTTCCTGTTGGAATAATGGACGTCGTAAAAATTCCTGATTTAGATAAAACTTTTAGATTATTGCCTTATAAAAATGGATTTCTATTACACGAGATAGGCGAAGAGGAATCGAAATTCAGAATTCTTCGTATCGAAAACAAAACGATCTTGTCCAAAAATTTGATGCAACTTAATCTAAGTGCTGGCGTAAACCTTGCTATCAAGCTAACTTCTCCACAAGATGGAAAGAATGTTCAATATAAAACACTAGATTCGCTAAAAGTTGACGTGACAGGTAAGCAAATTTTGGATCATATAAAGCTTGAAATAGGAAAGCTGGTTTTGGTGTTCAAAGGTAAAAACAGTGGCGCTTGGGGTGTTCTTACAGAAATTGTGCCCGCATTCAAAAAGCGAAGATCATTAGTAAGGATAACTCTTTCGAACAATCGCGTTGTCGAAACTATCCTTGATTATGTCATAGTTGTGGGCAAAGATAAACCCCTTATATCACTTCCAAGTATGAATGGTGAATGATGGTGATGTCACAAGTTTTGCAAAAAGAAAATCCTATGCGAGAAATCAGAATTGAAAAGGTTGTACTAAACATAGGTGTAGGCGAAGGAGGGGATAAGTTAAAAAAGGCTACTACAATTCTAGAAAGACTAACGTCAAGAAAAGCTGCCATAAGAAAAGCGAAAAAAAGCATACGTGATTTTGGTGTTAGAAAAGGGGAAGAAATAGGTTGCGTGGTGACTTTAAGAGGAAAACAAGCGGAAGATTTTTTAAGAAGAGCCTTGGCGGCTATTGGAAACACGCTGAAATCTTCAGTTTTTGACGATTATGGAAACTTTAGTTTTGGTATTAAGGAATACATCTATATTCCTGGAACAAAATATGATCCAGAGTTAGGCATTTTTGGTTTGGATGTATGCGTAAGACTTGTTCGAAAGGGAATAAGGGTAGAAAAAAGAAAACTAAAAAGAGCAAAAGTGCCAAAAAGACATCTTGTAAATAAAGAGGAAGCAATAAATTATTTGATTGAAAAGTTTGGGGTCAAGGTGATTTAAAAATGGGTAAAACTCCTATTATGAAGCAGAGAAAATACGGCAAGGGCGCTTACAGGTGCACTAGATGTGGATCACAGGGTAATTTAATAAGACGATATGGTTTGTTATTTTGTCGCCAATGCTTTAGAGAAGTTGCTGAAAAACTGGGTTTCAAAAAGTATGATTAGGTGATAAACATGCCTACACAAAACATTTTAGCTACGACGATGAACACAATTAAGTTATGTGAAGAAAGAGGAAGAAGCTATTGCATAGTCGATGGCGCATCAAAATTTGTTGGATACGTCCTAAATGTGATTCAAAAAGCTGGCTACATTGGTGAGTTCGAGTATATCGATGATGGAAGGATAGGGAAATTTAGAATACAGCTATTAGGGAGAATTAATGACTGTGGCGTTATCGTTCCAAGATTAAATGTATCCAAAGAAAGAATAGACCAACTAGCAACCAAGTATCTACCATCTAAAGAGGTTGGAGTGCTTGTAATTTCCACTTCAAGTGGTGTAATGTCTCATGTAGAAGCTAGGAGCAAAGGAATAGGAGGAATTGCGGTCGCTTACGTTTATTAGAGGTGTTAAAAAATGAAAATCCCGTATGCCAAAAGAGAGTTTAAGGTTCCAGAAAATGTGAAACTGACTATCGAAAATCAAACAATTGAAGTCACTGGTCCTCTAGGCTCTCTTAAAAAAAGCTTTGAAGGAACACCTCTCCATTTTGAGCTTAGCGAAAACACACTTAAGATAGAGTTACGAAATGTTAAGAAGCGTGAGCTTTCTTTGCTTGGAACAGCAGAGGCACACGTCAAAAACATGATAAAAGGAGTTACTCAAGGGTTCACTTATAGGTTAAAGATGGTATACGCTCACTTTCCTATGAATGTAAAAGTTGAAAATGGATTTGTAAAGATTGAAAACTTTATTGGGGAAAGATCTCCTCGTTATGCAAAAATCGTAGGCCAAGTCAATGTAAAAGTAGAAGGCGATGATGTTATAGTAAGCGGATTAGACAAAGAAGCTGTTGGACAAACGGCAGCGAACATTCAAAGAGCCACAAAAATTAAGGATTACGACCCGCGCGTATTCTCGGATGGCATTTTTGTTTACTCGAAGAGTTGATGAAAGATGGAACCCCAAATGATCAAAAAAATTAGGGCAAAATTAAGAAAACCTGAATTTCTAAGACCCCATTATTGGACAAGGGTTAAGTTAGGCACGTCTTGGAGAAAGCCAAAAGGGATTGACAATAAGTATCGTCATGAATTCAAGGGTTACCCACCAAATGTCAAAATTGGCTATCGAACACCTAAAGCTGTGAGAGGCTATCATCCTTCTGGTAAAATACCCGTGTATGTTACGAATGAATCAGAACTAGCAAAAGTGGATCCTAAAACACAGTGTGTGATTCTTTCAGGAAGACTTGGCGCTCAAAAATTTGCAAAATTAGAGGCAATGGCAGTCGAAAAAGGCATATTAGTGGTGAATGGAAAACAAAAAAACGTGGAAAAGGGTGAAAGTGAGAATGCCTGATCTACGTCTTCAAAAAAGACTTGCAGCCGAAATTCTTGGAGTAGGAGTTACTCGAATCTATATCGATCCGCGTCATGTTGACGAAGTTGCTGAAGCAATAACTAAAGACGACGTTCGAAGTTTAATAAATATGGGTTACATAGAACGCCGTCCCCCCTCTACGCCTTCCAGAGGAAGAAAAGAAAATTGATGATAAAAAAAGCTAAAGGAAAGCGAAAAGGACATGGGTCTAGGAAAGGTCGTGCTGGCTCGCGCAGAGACCTCGAACGAAGCTGGGTGTATCGTGTAAGAAAACAGAGAGCCTATATTAGGGAGCTATATAGAAGTGGAAAATTGGACAAAAAGACATACAGGGAATTGTATTTGAAAATTAAAGGTGGGGTTTTTCCAAGCCTCTCATCCCTTAAAAACTTTCTTACAAAGAAGGTGTAAAAGATGGCGCATGGTCCTAATTATAAAGTAGTTTTTAGAAGAAGAAGAGAGGGGAAGACGGACTACAGAAAAAGGCTACGCCTTTTAAGTTCTGGTCTTCCAAGACTCGTAGTGAGAAGGTCTAATAAGTATATTTATGCTCAGATAATTTCATCTAATGAGGCAAAAGACGATGTGATTGCGCAAGCTTGTAGCAGAGAATTGATCAAATTGGGTTACCCAACTGGCCTCACGTCCGCTCCGGCGAGTTATCTTACTGGTATGTTAATAGCGTTACGTGCCCTTAAAAAAGGCGTGAAAGAAGCTATTATTGATATAGGCCTTTTACCTCATGTACCTAAGTCCAATGTGTACGCACTTTTGAAAGGATGCTTAGACATGGGTTTAGAAATTCCACATTCAGATGAGGTAATACCATCGGAAGAAAGAATCCAAGGTGCACACATTGCGGCATATGCCAAGAAGCTAAAACAGGAGTCTCCTGAAAAATATTCCAGACTGTTTTCAAAATACATCTCTTCTAATGTTGAACCTGAGCGACTAGAACAACTTTTTGAGGAAATAAAGAACAAGATTAAATCTATGGGTGAAAAAAATGTCTGAATCGAACGTTGATACCCAAGAGTGGATACCAAGAACAAAATTAGGAAAACTCGTAAAAGAAGGTAAAGTTGCGTCAATAAAGGACATTCTTGAATACAACATGCCTATCCGTGAATATCAAATTGTTGATCTTTTAATACCATCGCTTGAATCAAAGATAATCTATTCCGATATTGTTCAAAGGCAAACAGACGCTGGTGAGGTCAATAGTTATAGAGTGGTCACAATCGTAGGCAATCGTTCTGGTTTTGTTGGAGTGGGCACAGGAAAAGCAAGACAGTTGAATGACGCAAGACAAAAATCTTTGATCGATGCAAAGCTAAACATCACCTACGTTAAACGTGGATGTGGAAGTTGGGAATGTAGATGTGGTACGCAACACAGCCTGCCTAATATGGTAAGGGGAAAGTCGGGTAGTGTAGAACTAATTGTTCTTCCAGCCCCTCGTGGTACAGGCGTTGTGGCTTCTGATATTGTAAGGGAAGTGTTCAGCTTTGCTGGGATTTCTGATGCGTGGGTTAAAAGCTTCGGAGAGACGAGAAACCGAGTGAATATGGCATACGCCGCTCTTGACTCGTTAAGAAAAGCCTTAAAGTTTAAGTCTCCAATCGATTGGAATCGTTAAAGGGTGTTGAAAGTGCCTAAGCTCTTAGCGATAATAAGAATAAAGGGAACCGTGAAGGTACCACAAGAAATAGCAGAAACGCTGGAAAGGCTTAACCTTAAGAAGAGAAATTCAATGGTAATATATTATGACGATCCTTCGATAATAGGCATGATAAAAAAAGCTGAACGCTATGTTGCATGGGGAGAAGTGAATGATTTAGAAATTTTAGTTCAAACTTTAAAAAACGTGGTAGAATTGTCGGAAACCATAAGATTACTCAAGAGGCATTACAAAAACTCGGAGTAAATTCGATTGAAGAACTTGCGCAATTGATAATGAATGGTGAACTCAATCAATTAATAAAAAAAGGCTTATTAAGAATTTTCCGTCTAACACCACCAAGCGGTGGGTTTAAAGGTGATCACAAAAAGAAACGAGCAGAAGGAGGAGTTTGGGGTTATTATGGCGCAAGCATAAAAGACCTCATAAAAAGAATGATCTAGGTGATAATCTTGGTTGTAAGAAGAGAGAAAAGATCCAGAAAAAGAAGAGGCACACGAAGTGTTGGTTGGGGTAGGATAGGCCAACACAGAAAGGCAGGAGCTAAAGGTGGTGTGGGGAAAGCAGGGAGACATAAACACAAATGGAGTTGGACTGTAAAGTATGGCAAAGACGCTTTCGGCAAACACGGGTTTAAAAGACCATACGACGTAAAAGAAGAGGTAACTATAAATATTTTGCAATTAAACGAGTTGATAAATGAAAAAGGATTAAAAGAAATCAATTTGTCGGATTACGGGTACACGAAATTACTAGGCCGAGGTAGTATATCGCAACCCATAACTGTGAAAGTTAAAAGCGCATCAAAAGGTGCGATAGAAAAGATTAAGAAAGCCGGAGGTCAGATTCTTTTAGAGGAAGGGATATAATGGGTAGTAGCAAATTTTTAAGCGCTCTTGCTTCGGTGGCAAAATACTTACCTGCCGCAGAAAAGCCAGCCCAGAAACCTTCTCTTAGAGAAAAACTCGCTTGGACTGGACTTGCACTAGTGGTATATCTTATTATGTCTGATATTCCCTTGTTTGGGATTCCTCCGCAGGTGTCAAATCAATTTAGCGTTCTCAACCTGATTTTCGCTTCAAAACAGGGTACACTAATGCAACTTGGAATAGGGCCTATTGTTACAGCAGGCATGATTATGCAAATACTCGTCGGATCGAAAATCATACAGATCGACCTGTCTAATCCAGCAGACAGAATCGATTTTACCGCCGCACAAAAGACATTCGCTGTGCTTTTCACGATGGTTCAAGCAGCTGCGTATACGCTTGGTCGGATATTCGGTGCATTAACTCCAACACAGGATCTTCTCGTTTTTGTGCAACTAGTTTTCTCAACACTCGTAGTGATACTTCTTGATGAAATGCTTCAAAAAGGTTGGGGTATAGGTAGCGGTATAAGCCTTTTTATTTTAGCGGGTGTGACTTTTCAAGTATTTTATTCCGCATTTTCCCCACAGCCCTTTAATGTTCAAGGGGTTAGTGCGGTATACGCTTATGGTGCGGTTGTTGCCGCTTTTCAAGCTGCCCTAAGAGGGAATTTCCTTGCGGCTGTAATACGTTACCCACCAAGCCAATATTCTCCTCCCGCACCAGATCTGGTAGGTCTAGTTGCGACAATCGTTTTTATAATACTGCTTGTGTATTTACAAGGAATGAAGGTACAAATACCTGTGGTTTATCAAAAAGCACAGGGTTATAGAAGTAAAATACCACTACAGTTTCTATATGTTTCTAACGTACCGGTGCTGCTAGCAGGAATACTCTTTTCTGACTATATCTTTTTCTCTCAAATAGTTTGGTCTAGATTAAATCCTAACAATAATATTTGGTATCTCAACTGGCTAGGGACATACACAAGAACCGCCAGTGGTCAAATAGAACCTACTGGAGGTTTAGCTTTCTACATTCAAAATCCCATTGGATTGGGTATGACTATACAAGAGCCCATAAGAGCTCTTGTTTTTGTGGTCCTTCTTACACTTCTTTCTGTGGTATTTGCGTATATGTGGGTTGAAATAGCAGGACTTGGCCCACGCGATCAAGCCGAGCAACTTGCAAGTAGTGGTCTGCAAATCGCTGGTTTTAGGAGCTCCGTTGGGATAATAGAGGCGGTTTTGAGAAAGCCCATTTATTCACTTACCTTTGTTAGCTCTTTGCTTGCTGGAATAATTGCGGGAGTTGCTGACGTGCTTGGCGCCTTTGGTTCTGGTATGGGATTATTGCTTGCGATAGGTATAATCTATCAAGTTTACCAAATTTTACTGCAAGAACAGATAGAAGAAGTCTATCCAGGTTTGGCAAGATTGTTGGAGTGACGTTGTGATGAGCGTGGATGAAGTAAAACTATCAAGAAAGGGCAAGCTAATCGTTGTGGCCGGTATAAACGGTGTAGGGAAGACTACAGTGTTAAACAGCGTAAAACAACTGACAAAAGAGATAGAGGTGGTGAATTACGGAGATGAAATGTTTTCGATAGCATCTCAACGTGGATGGGTGCAAAATCGAGATCAAATTAGAAAATTACCTTTAGAAAGACAGCTGTTGTTACAAAAAGAAGCAGCACAAAATCTTTCTCTTAAAGCAAAGGAAAAAATATAATTGTTGACACGCATGTGCTAATTCCTACACCTAGCGGGGCATGGCCAGGCCTTCCTAAATGGGTAGTTGAATCTTTGGCGCCCGATATAATCGTTATTCTCGAAGCGCCTCCAGATGTTATTTTTATGCGAAGAAATTTGGATAAATTAAGGGAACGAAAGGATCAATCATCGATTGAAGAGATACGCACCTTTATGGAGCTTATACGTGCAGCCGCAATAGCGTCCGCTGTTCTTGTGGGCGCAGCAGTAGTTATAGTTCAAAATATAGAAGGGGACCCATCTTTTGCAGCAAAAGAAATCGTTAAACTTTTCAGTTCTTAAATAAACTAGTTTTCATGGTGGTCATAACAGTCAGTGGTCCACCGGGTAGTGGTAAATCCACGGTTGCAATAAGGCTTGCAAATGAACTAGGATTAAGACATGTTTCTGCTGGTCAAATTTTTAGAAAATTAGCCGCTGATAAGGGATTAGACCTTTTGCAATTAAGCCTTATCGCAGAAAAAGATCACACAATCGATAAAGAAGTAGATAGTATAACCTTAGAAGAGGCCAAGAAGGGAAACGTTGTTCTTGAAGGTCATATCACTGGATGGGTCGTACCTCAGGCAGACCTTAAGATTTATCTTAACGCTCCACTAACTATTAGAGCTCAAAGAATAGCTATGCGCGAATCCATTCCTTTTTTAAAAGCTTTGGAACAAACACGCATACGAGAAATGAGCGAAAAAATGCGTTATAGAGAAATTTATGGTTACAATTTGGATTGCCTAAATAATTTTGATTTAGTTTTGGACACATCGAAATGGGAGTTAAAACCTATGCTTGATCTTATTATAATGGCTGTGAAAGGTTCACTACTTTTCTTAAGAGGTGAAAACACATTACGCAAATAAGAATGCTTAACGAACTAAATGAATTAGTCAAACTGAGCGACGTGACTCTGACTAAAATAAATGTCAGAGATTTGTATCCAAGCTTTTCGCAATTAATCGAACGGAGCTTAATTAACATTGATAAGCCACGTGGACCTAGCAGTCATGAAGTTACTGCTTGGGTGGCCAAAATGGTGGGCGCAAAAAAGTAGGTCATGGGGGACACTAGAGTTTAAAAAGCGGTGACATCCCCTCGTGAGTGGAGTTCTTACGATTTCTTTTAATGTGGCAAACAGAATTCTTCACTGGATAATGAACACACGCAAAGAATATGTTGGAATTCTTAAGTTACACGCAGAAGTCAAACTAGAAGATTTAAAGAAAGTGTTCAGCGAATTCGAAGCCGAAATTTTTCAAACGCCACCGCAAAAAGCCGCAGTAAAAAGACAAATAAGAAAAAGAAGGATATACGAGTTAAAGATTATTGAAATTAAAGGTAGATATGTTCTTTTTAGAGCTTTGACGGATGCGGGTACTTATATCAGAAAGCTTTGTTTTGATATAGGTGAAGCGCTGGGTGTAGGCGCAAGCATGGTGGAATTGAGAAGAACAAAAAGCGGTTCATTTACTGAAGAAGACGCAGTTACGCTTAATCAGTTAGCGTATGCGTTGCATTTATATAAAACACAAGGCGATGAAGATAAGCTGTACAAATACTTTGTGCCAGTAGAAAGGGCGATTAATGATTTACCAGTAATAATTGTACGAGAATCTGCGGCAACCAATTTGTATAAAGGCGCTGCGCTTACGGTGCCAGGTGTGCTGTGTGCAAGTAAGAACTTAGAGAGGAACAAAGAAGTGTTAGTTTATTCACAAAAAGGGGATCTAATCGAAATAGCCAAAGCCAAAAAGGAATAAATGACATTCTCAACTCAAAAAGTGGAATTGTTGCTGTACCAGTAAGGGTGCTTGATCCTATTAAGCAAGATTAAAACCTTAAAAAACTCGAAGTGTTAATCTTTTTTACGCCGGGGTCTCCTAGCCTGGAAGGGAGCGGGCCTGGAGAGCCCGTGGCCTAAAAGGCCGCGCGGGTTCAAATCCCGCCCCCGGCGCAGTGAGAAAAGACAAACTTATATAGTATTGCATAGCAGTTCACAATGCAAAACGGTGGTAGAAAGATTGTCTGAAAGCTTTAAGGCGGTAGTAAGAATTGCCGGAGTTGATTTGCCTGGAAACATTAAGACTGGTTATGCGCTACCCCGTGTAAGAGGAATAGGTAGATCTTTCTCTAATGCAGTATTAAGGGCAACCAACATCGATCCTGACACACCCATCGGACAGCTTAACGAAGAAGAAATATCAAAAATTGAGCAAGCGATTAGAAATCCAGAGAAGTTTGGTATACCAGCTTGGATGTTTAATAGACAAAGAGATCCTTATCTCGGCCAATCAATACATTTGATAGGCCCAGACTTACTTATGGCAATTAGAAAAGATGTAGAAACGATGATGAAAATAAGAAGTTGGAAAGGTATTCGTCATTCTCTTGGCCTTAAAGTTAGGGGTCAGCGCACTAGAACTACAGGTCGACTAGGCCAAACAGTTGGTGTTAAGAGAAAGGGCGTGGCAACCCAACAAAAGAAGGAAGGGTGATATTAAATTGGGAGACCCTCGCCGCTTAAAAAAGACATGGGAAGGCCCAAAAAAACCTTGGCGTGCGACAGATTTACGCGAAGCGCTTAAGTTAATAGGTGAATACGGTCTTCGAAACAAACGTGAGTTGTACAAGGCTCAAACAATTGCAAGAAGGTATCGTAAAATGGCAAGAAAAATTCTAGGCCTGCCTGAAGCTGAGCGGGCTAAAGTAGAAAAAGAGCTTGTGCAAAGATTATATCGCTTGGGCTTAATTAAATACGAAAACGCAACCGCTGATAGCATTCTTTCTCTTACCGCAAAAGACGTGCTCGAAAGACGGTTACAAACAATAGTATTCAGAAAGGGCTACGCTCCCACAATCCATGCTGCAAGACAAATGGTTGTGCACAGACACATAACCATTGATGATCGCGTAGTAGATGTTCCAGGATATTTTGTAAAAGCCGACGAAGAAAGTCGAATTAAAATAAGGGTAACGAGCCCATTTTACAAAGTATACCAACAGAAGTTGCAGACACCTTCAAACACACAGGGTTGATATTGAATGTCATCAATGCTGGATTTGAATTGGGGATTAGCACATATTTATAGTTCGTATAACAACACAATTGTGCATATTACAGATCTTTCTGGCGCAGAAACTGTGGGCATAAGTTCTGGTGGTAGAGTTGTCAAAGCAGATAGGGAGAAAGCTTCTCCTTATGCCGCAATGCTTTCAGCATCACAAGCGGCTCAAGCAGCAATGGCTAAGGGTATAAACGCATTAGTGATTTATGTGCGCGCTCCTGGTGGTCATGGACCAAAGACTCCAGGACCAGGCGCCCAATCAGCAATAAGGACGTTATCGCGAGCTGGTTTTGTGATTGGCAAAATAACAGACGTCACACCACTACCAACGGATTCTACAAGGCGACCTGGAGGAAGAAGAGGTAGGAGAGTGTAGATAAATTGGCCGAAATAAAGATTATAGAAGAAAACGAACACTTTTTAAAATTAGAAATCTCAGGTTTTCCAAAAGAAATAGTAAACGCTTTAAGAAGAACAATGATAGCCGAAGTTCCAACACTCGCTATAGATGAGGTTTTATTTACAGAAAACACATCTTCGCTTTATAATGAATACATAGCGCACAGACTAGGACTTTTGCCACTAAAAACCAACCCTGACCCAGAGTTCCTTGCCAACTTGTCTATTGATATACAAAACGGCTTAATCCCAGAATACAGGTCTGATCTACAACTAAGAGCGGAATGTCCACCACAAGCGGGAAAATCTCTTACGATTTATTCTAGCGACTTAAAGAGTTTGGGGGCTGAAGAGATAGAAGTTGTGGAAAAGAACATTCCCCTTTTTAAGCTAGGAGTAGGACAAATTGTAGAATTGCAAGCATTTGCAAGATACGGTATAGGAAAACAACATGCGAAATTCAGTCCAGTAAGTCCAGTGAGTTACAGCTTTAAACCAGTTTTGATTTTTGATAAGAGCAAAGAATTCAATTGTGAGGAGCATGTTAATGTTTGTCCTAAACAATGTCTTGAATACAAAGATGGCGTTTTGAGATTTACAGATGCATGGGAGTGCATTCTTTGTAGAGCTTGTGAAAAAGATTGCAAAACTGGTGCCACCAAAATTTCATGGGATGAATCCATTGTTAGAATGACAATAGAATCGACTGGCTCTTTACCACCGAAGGTAATACTTAAAACAGCCGCACTAATACTAATTCGTAAACTTGAGATACTTGTGAGCTTATTAGAAAAAAGGAGGAAATTATAAGTGAAAAGAACGGGTCCAACCAATCTGTTTCTAAGAATGGAAATTAGACGCATAAAAAAAGCGGCAAAAGGAAGCGCTTTTTGGAAAGCCGTGTTTAAAGAAGTAAACAAATCAAGAAGATTAGTTCACGAAGTTAATCTTTCAAAAATTGCAAGATATGCCAAACCAGATTCCATAGTTGTTGTCCCAGGTAGGGTATTAGGAGCTGGTACGATAAATTCACCAATTACAATTGCAGCTCTTTCTTTTTCTAAAAGCGCACAAAAAAAGATAGTACAAGCTGGAGGAAGAGCGCTTCCACTAAGCGAAGTTGTAAGAGTTAACCCGAGTGGCTCAGGTTTGGTGATTCTAAAATGAGTGAACAAATTAAAAAACAATAATAGACGCAAACGGTTTAGTGCTTGGTAGACTTGCCTCACAAGTAGCCAAACGCTTGCTTAATGGTGAAACGATTATTATAGTAAACGTTGAAAAAGCGGTGATAAAAGGCAATTGGCTATCTATTGTGCGAGAATGGGAACACAGGTATGAAATAAAATCGGTGATAAACCCATTTAGACACTCCCCAAAAAGATATGTTAGACCAGATAAATATTTTAGAAGCGTAGTAAAAAGAATGTTACCCTATAGAAAGGCTAAAGGAAAAAGTGCTCTTTCGAGACTAAAAGTTTATATTGGAGTACCAGCTGAACTTGTCAATCAGCGCTTTGAATCTGTTGACGTTGCTCGCGTTAACGCCACTAAGGGCTTTTACACTCTTGAGACAATCGCAAAACGTTTTGGTTGGAAGGGTGTTTAAAGATGGTCGACGTAATTGTTACTGGAAAAAGAAAAACTGCTATAGCTAAGGCGTTAATCCGCCCTGGCATAGGAAGAGTATTCATAAATGGACGACCGCTTGAAACAATTCCAATCGAGCAAGTAAGAGAACGGATTTTGGAACCGCTTAATGTCATTCCAGAAACTTTAAGACATAAAGTGGATATTTTCGTAAAAGTTTCTGGTGGAGGTTTTATGGGACAGGCTGATGCATGTAGAATCGCAATAGGAAGAGCGTTGGTCAAATTTACTGGTTCTGAAGAAATAAAAAGACTACTTATGGACTATGACAGAACAATTCTTAGTGGTGATCCAAGACGTAAAGAGCCGAAAAAGTTTGGTGGACCAGGCGCAAGAAGAAGGTTCCAAAAGTCGTATAGGTGATAAAAATGATGTTTCCAGTAAGATGTTTTACTTGCGGAAAAGTTTTAGCACACTACTGGGAAGAATATTATTCACGTGTTTCAAAAGGAGAAAGGCCGAAAGATGTCTTGGATTCTATGGGAATTAAAAGATATTGTTGTAGGCGTATGTTTATTTCGCATGTTGAGTTGATTGACGACATAACTGTATTTTCTGCGATGAAAACACAGGAGAGTGCGCAGAATTGAGTGAATTGACACAACTTTTGATAGGAGAAGATGTTTACAAAAACGCTAATGTAAATCTAGGAACTAATAGAAAGGCAAAACTAATGCACAGATTTATACAAGGAATTCAGAGCGATGGAGTGTACTTGTTAAATATATCTAAAATAGACGAAAGAATAAGGCTTGGCGCTAGATTTCTCTTTCAATTTGAACCTGAAAAAGTTGTGTGCGTCGGTTTGCGAAGAAACGCTCATGCACCAGTTTTAAAATTTGCTGCCCATACAAGATATAAAGCTATAATCGAAAGTTTTGTGGCAGGCACTTTTACTAATCCATCACTTCCAACATACATTGAACCAGATGCGGTTCTTATATCTGATCCTTTAAACGAGGCTCAACCAGTTTTAGAAGCTGCAGAAATGGGAATTCCAGTAGTTGCAATTTGCGACACGGACTCTCCAGTGGAGTATGTGGACCTTGTTATACCCGCGAATAATCGTGGTAGAAAATCCTTGGCACTAGTGTACTGGCTTTTAGCTCGTGAAATTCTAAAGCTAAGAGGAGAAATTCCTCTCGATACAGAATGGACGGTTAAGCCAGATGAATTCGAAAAAATGTGATTCTGGCGAACACAATTGATTCGAAAAGTTGCGGTTGCAGATGGTTTTTATCCTAAAAGTCCTGGTTTGCTTCTAGAAGAGCTTAACAGATGCTTCAGTAAAGGTTTTGGTAATCTCCCTGAGTTTGGTAATGAAAAGAAACCAATAGGCGGAATTGTTCCGCACGCAGGCTATACATATTCGGGTAGTGTGGCGTCTTATACATATGCCACAATTAGGGCCTACAAGAAACCAGAAACGGTTGTGATCGTTGGTCCTAACCATACTGGTTATGGTTCGGATGTAAGCGTTTGGTATGAGGGAGAATGGGAAACCCCATTAGGTTCATTAAAGATTGACGAAGAAGTGTCACGAATTTTGTTAAAGGATTTTCCTGAGTTCACTTACGAAGCGCATGAATTTGAGCATTCAATTGAGGTTCAGTTGCCCTTTATTTATTATACCTTTGGCCCAGAGGTTAAAATAGTACCCGTGTGTGTATTAGACCAATCACTTAAAAAGATGATTAAATTAGGTGAATCATTAAGCGCCGCAGTAAATGGCAAAAACGTTGCTTTGCTTGCTAGTTCGGATTTTACCCATTATGAGCCACAAAAAGTGGCGATGAGTAATGATTTACAAGTTATTCAAGCCATTCTTAGATTAGACGAAAAAGAAGTGATAAAAGTGGCTGACGAGCTTGGAGTAAACGCTTGTGGTCTAGGTCCAATAATAAGTGTAATAAATTGTCTTAAAAAATTGGGTAAAGTCGAAGCAAAAATGTTAAAGTATAGCACTAGTGGTGATGCCACAGGTAATTACGACAGTGTAGTTGGGTATGCTTCAGTTGTATTTTTCGTACGATGACAAAAGAGATTTTCTACGTAAAAACAGCTCTACCTTTGATAGGAGACCCCATAGTATATCCTACGCAGCCATGCATAGTAGTGCCAAATAAAAGAGTTGGGGTATTTTATAAAAAAGAAGCGAGTTTTCCAAACGAAAAAATAAGTAAAATTGTCAAAAAAATTTTTGAAAAAGCTGGAAAGGAAATAATGTTTTTTGACTTTATAAAACCTCAAATCAATCTATTTGAGTTTCAACAATTGGCCCTATGGTGTGCAGCAGCTCTTGGTATTGCTTACGGCAGGGGAAAATCTGCATCGGTTTTTGCGAATGATATGAGAAGTATCCTTGGTAAAGAGTATACAAAGATCTTTCCTTTGGCCTATGCGGGATATACAGGCTTTAGCGTAGCATTTAAGGGATTTGAAGACCCAGTGGTGATTTACAAAAAAGGTTTAAGTATTCTTAAAGCACAGACTGCAGATTTTGGCGCGTTTAAGCAGAATAAATTGGATAGCTATGTAAATGATGTTATTGCACATTCTGTTGGTAGACTTACCGTGCGTTGCTCTGAGTTTTTAAGAAAAAGAATGACAAAATCACTGGCGGAATGTTTGAACATATTTGGTTGCCTTGTTCAAGCTAGTTCAGGCGACCCAGCCTTTTTGTCTCTCTTACAAGAGCATTCATTAAAACTTTATAATGATGGGGCTTTGGGATGCGCTTATATCCCTAGTTGGCGAATATTTGTGTGGCTTTGATGAAAAACGTTGTAGTAGTAAAACTTGGAGGTAGTGTGATAACATACAAACACAAAAGTGCTAGAGGAGTTAATACGCATAATCTTGAAAGAGTTATAGCGGAAATGGCAGAAACAAGAAAGAATTTAGTAGTGATACACGGAGGAGGAAGTTTTGGTCATTCAGTTGCTTTAAAAAACAAAGTGCAATTCGGTAAACCGATCTCAAATAACAAAGGTGCATCCGAAACAATGTTAAGCATGTTAGAGCTTAACAAAGTCGTGCTAGAGGAAATGCTCAAGAATGGTTTTGCGCCAATTAGTTTCCCTCCCCATTCATTTGTTTTGGACAAAAGAATTAAAAAACCTTTTTGGCAAATTTTTGAAAGAGCGATCTCTGAAGGTTTTACTCCTGTGACTTATGGCGATGTTGTGCTAGATCAAAAAACAGGTTTTACAATAATTTCAGGTGACCAGCTTGCTTCTCAGCTCGCAATTCAACTTAAAGCAGAAACATTGATTTTTGCCACAGCTGTAGACGGAGTTTATAAAGACTATAAAAGCAAGAACCTTATTGAAGTAGTTGATCAATACACAAACTTTAAGTCAATCACAAAAGATGCCACTGGTGGTATAAAGAATAAGGTTGAACAAGCTTTATTAGCAGCAAAAGCCGGCGTGAATACGCTAATATTAAATGCCACAAAACCCGGTTTGCTTAAGAAAGCGATACTTAACGAAGAAGTAAAATGCTCTAAAATAGTATGGAGAAACCATGGAATTCAAACAAGCTAAAATAATGGTAAAAAATAATTTTGGTGAACCAAGAGTGAGCATTCACATATCTGAAAATGGTGATTTACTTCAAGAAATAAAAGTGACAACTTTTCCAATAGAACAAAAAATAAGGGAAGTGTTAAAGGGCGAACCCATGGCACTTTATGAAGCGGCGGCGTATCTTCCGTTACTAGGCGGAAAAAGAATGAGACCTTACTTAGTCATAAAAACGGCAGGCATGTTTGGCGGTGCAAATGAATCAACGTATTATGCTGCAACTGCTGTTGAATTGTTACACAATTTCACACTTGTTCATGATGACATAATGGATAAGGATACATTGCGACGTGGACATCCGACTACACATGTGAAATTTGGTGAAACGGTGGCAATATTAGCGGGCGACCTCCTTTTTTCAAAGGCTTTTGAGTGTGCCTCAAAAGCTGAAAAATTGAGTGGAAACAAGGGAATAGTTGAAAAGCTGGTCGAAGCCTCTATTAAAATTGACGAAGGACAATACTTGGACATTAGTTTTGAAAGCAAAAGTACAATATCACTAGAAGAATATTTGAGAATGATTTCGTTAAAAACCGCTACGCTTTATGAAGCTTCAGCGGTAATTGGGGCGTTAACAGTAACGCCAATAAACCAAGAAAGTCTCATCTGCCTCGCAAATTATGGTTTGAATTTGGGGTTAGCGTTTCAGATCAGAGACGATTTTCTCGGTGTTTTCGGTGAACAAAAAATGACTGGCAAGCCAGTTGGAAACGATATAAAACGTGGGAAAAAGACCGCGCCTATATTGCTAGCTTTACAAAACAGCGAAAAGGACAGTCCTTTATTAAAAGTGCTTGGCAAGGATAATGCTTCGCAAAATGAATTGGATGAAGCTGTAAGTTATATGAAGAAGTTGAATATACATAAGACATGTGAATTTCTTGCTTTAAACTATGCAAACAAAGCAATAGAAAGCCTATCTAAATTTGATCCTTCAGAAGCTAAATCTAGACTTATAGAACTTGCAAATTATGCAGCAAGAAGAGACTGGTGAAAGGCCTTGAATGATTTAGACTACGAAATATATGCGGAAACGTTATTTAATGCAATAGAGCATAATGGAAAAGCTTCTACTCAAGCGGTACTTGGCAAAATTTTGGCAAAACACCAAGAATTAAGATCCAAGGTGAAAGAAATTTTGAAAATTGTTGAGCAATTTACGATAAAGGTAAACTCTTTATCTTATGAAGAACAAAAAATAGAATTGGAAAAATACAAATCCTATCTTTCGATTAAACAAAAACCTCAAGAAGAAAAAGATCTACCTGACATTCCAAACAGACCAGAAAGGGTTGTCACAAGATTTGCGCCGAATCCCGATGGACCACTACATATAGGAAATCTAAGAGCTGCTGTGCTAAGTTACAAATACGCAAAAAATACGGAGGAAAGTTTATCCTTCGTTTTGAAGACACAGACCCGAAAATCAAACCACCTTTACTAAAGGCGTATGACTGGATACAGGAAGATCTAAAATGGCTAGGATTAGAATGGGACGAACTATATATACAATCTGACAGATTAGAACTTTACTATGAATATGCAAGAAGACTAATAGCAAATGATGATGCATACGTGTGCGAATGTACGCAAGAAGTCTTTAAAAACTATAAAAATAGTGGTTTGGCTTGTCCACACAGGGATCGAAAAGACTCCCTTGTGCTGTTTGAAAAAATGATCGCTGGTAATATTGAAGAAGGAAAAGCGGTCTTACGGCTCAAAACTTCAATGCACGAATCCAACCCCGCTTTACGTGATCCGCCGTTGATGAGAGTGATAGATACAAGAAAACATCCGCATCCACGAATAGGCTCAAAATACTATGTTTTTCCTTTGTACAATTTTTCTGCGGCTTTAGACGACTCATTAATGGGCGTCACACTAATTTTTCGTGGTAAGGAGCATTTGACAAATAGTTTAATACAGACAGAAATTCAAAAAAAATTAGGATTATCCACACCTTTTTCGATTCAATATGGCAGGTTGAAATTAGAAGGCTATATTCTCAGCAAATCGAAAATTCGTTCAACAATCTTATCAGGGCAACTTATAGATTTTCCTTCGTTTTGTGACGGGTGGGACGATCCAAGGCTAGCAACCCTTATGGCTTTGCGTAGAAGAGGGTTTCAACCAAAAGCTTTAATTGATCTTATAATAGACGTTGGTTTCAAACCTTCGGAAGCTACGATAAGTTGGGACAATCTTGCTACGCTAAATAGAAGGGTTGTAGAGCCAAAGGCAAATAGGCTTTTTTTGACGCTTGATCCAGTAAAACTCGTAGTAAGGAACGTGCCAAAAGAGTTGTCAGAAATCGTTGAACTTCCTTTACATCCAAGCTATCCTGCTATGGGATTTCGAAAAATTAAGCTTAAAATAATAGAAAATACGATAGACGTTTATATATCTGGTTCGGACGCTCTTTCACTTAAACCGGGTGATAAGCTTAGGTTAATGGAATTGTTTAATATAAAAATTTTTGGAAAAGATCACGAGAAACTGATTGCAGATTACGAGTCAAAAAGCATAGAAGAATTGGGTGGACAAAGAGTTCCAATATTTCAATGGGTTCCAGCAAATGATTCTGTCAGAGCAACACTCTTTATCGCTAACGGCATGAATCTGTATGTCAAAAAGGGATTCATAGAAAGTAGTGTGCGTTTGATCGAAAAAGGAAGTGTAGTACAACTAGTCCGGATAGGTTATGCTCGGTTAGATGAACTATCGGAAGAAGCTAATTTGATATTCACACACGATTAACCATATTGACAAACTATTAAAGTATGAAAAACGTGTAGTAAATAGTTTTTATTCGTCATCAGAGTGTAACCATAAAACTTTAAAATATGCACGCTCAAGTGTGAATGCCAATGATGGCTCGTGAATAAAAATGTCGACACCATTTTATGTAACTTTTCAAACACCAGCTGAGCTTGAGGAAAAAGCGTTAAAATTACTAAGAGAAGCAAAAGAAAGTGGAAAAATAAGAAAGGGCACTAATGAAACAACAAAAGCGATTGAGCGCGGACTTGCCAAACTTGTGTACATAGCTTTAGACGTGCAACCGCCTGAAGTTGTAGCACATCTACCTTTACTATGCGAAGACAAAAAGGTTCCTTATATTTTTATTAGTGAAAAGAAAAAGATAGGCGAGGCCGCTGGTTTAGAGGTCAGCGCAGCAGCTGCTTGTATCATTGAAGTACAAAACAAAGAGTTGCTAGCTGAGATAATAAACTCAATATCTTCCTTAAAACAGCAAAAGAAATAGGGGATTAATGCATGAGTGCACAGCCTACCGAAGAGGCATTTCCTGCTGAGGTTGTATCCATTGTTGGTAGAACAGGCGTTGCGGGCGAAGTTACACAGGTGCGTGTTAGAATATTAAGTGGACCTATGAAAGGAAGGACAATAACAAGAAATGTTATGGGTCCTGTAAGGATAGGAGACATACTAATGCTACGAGAAACAGAAAGAGAAGCTAGAAAAATTTCTACTAAAAGGTGAAGCTCATGGCCAAATATTACGACTGCTCCTTTTGTGGCAACAGGATAGAACCAGGAACTGGTTTGGTTTACGTTAAAAACGATGGGTCTATTCTACGATTTTGTAGCTCAAAATGTAAGAAAAATATGCTGTTTTTAAAACATATTCCTCAAAAAACTAAATGGACTAAAAAATACGTAAAAGCAAAAACTCGGTGAAGTCGATTGGTTTTAGAAAGGACCCTTTTAATGATAAAGCCAGATGGGGTAGAAGCCAAAATAACTGGCGAAGTAATTTCAAGAGTTGAAAGAAAAGGATTAAAAATCGTAGCTATAAAGAAATTTTTGTTTACGAGAGAATTGGCAGAAAAATTTTACGCCGTTCACAAAAACAAACCATTTTTTAACGAACTTATTGAGTATATAACTTCAGGTGAGGTAGTTGCTCTTCTTGTCGAAGGCGAGTCGGCAATAAAAGTAGTAAGAAATCTTGTTGGACCTACCGATTCGACGATTGCCCCTCCTGGAACAATCCGTGGAGATTTTGGTACGTCTATCCAAAGGAATGTGGTACACGCCTCTGATTCTCCTGAATCCTCACAGTACGAAATTAAATTAATCTTTGGGTAGAAAGTTTCGTTTGTGATAACATCATAAACGACAGCGAAATTATGAACCCCTACTAAGGAAAACACCTAAAAATCTAAAATTCGTTTTATAGTTTTGGTGATAGACGTGTGACGATTCTTCGTCAAGCTATAGTTTCAGTTCTTGGTCACGTTGATTCTGGGAAAACAACACTACTCGATAAAATCCGAGGAACGACTGTTCAGCTCCGAGAAGCTGCGGGCATGATCCTGTAAAAGGATGCTAGACGCAGCATATCGGAGCTAGTTACGTTCCTTCTGAAGTGGTGCGAAAACTAGCTGGTAATTTGATTTCCAAATATCGCGTGAAAATTGAAATTCCAGGACTTTTGTTTATTGACACACCAGGTCATGAAGCCTTCGTAAATTTAAGAAAGCGAGGTGGTTCAATAGCTGATATTGTGATTTTAGTGGTGGATGTGCTAAAAGGCCTAGAAAAACAAACAATTGAAAGCATTCAAATACTTAAGGAAAAAAAGACACCTTTTCTAATTGCGTTAAACAAAATAGACAGAATTCCTGGGTGGGTCGCTCACCCTGAAATGGATGTAATCAGCAGTCTCAATAGCCAAACTATATTGGTAAAGACTAATTTTGACAGTCTTTTTTACAAACTAATCGGAGATTTAGCCAATTTGGGTTTTTTTGCAGAAAGATTTGACAGGATTAAAGATTTTAGATCCCAGCTTTCAATAGTTCCCGTTAGCGCACTGACAGGTGAAGGCATACCAGAATTAATGCTAATCACAATCGGACTGTGCCAGATTTTTCTTAAAAATAAACTTCAAATTAATTTTAATGAGACCAAAGGCGTCGTGCTTGAAGTGAAAGAAGAGCCAGGTTTGGGAACCACTGTGGATGCTATAATTTACGACGGAGTTCTCAAAAAAGGAGACACGATCGTTTTAGGTGGGCTACAGGGTGCGATAATTACCAAAGTAAAGGCGATTCTTGTGCCAAAACCACTTAATGATATGAGAAGCCCTGAAGATAAGTTTATCGAGGTGGAAACAGCACAAGCCGCAATGGGCGTAAAGATCGTTGCGGCCGATTTGGACAAAACTGTCGCAGGTTCACCGATATATGTGGTAAACGGAATGATGTCATTAGACAAAGCACAAGAATTGATCCTCAATGAGTTAAATTCCATAAGAATAAAATCGGACAAGGTGGGTGTTGTTGTCAAGGCTGACGCACTTGGTTCATTAGAAGCCCTTGTAGACGCATTAAGAAGAAATGGTATTCCTGTGAGATATGCGGATATAGGAAACATCTCAAAAAGGGATGTTCTCGAAGCGGCAATAACAAAAAAGAGCGATCCATTTTTCGGAGTAGTTTTGGCTTTTAATGTTAGACCTTTGTCAAATGTCGTTGAAGAAGCCAAAGAGTTAGGTGTTCCAATATTTAGAAAAGAAGTGATCTACGAATTAATTGAAGAATACACCAAATGGTTACAGGAACAAAAAAGCAAAGCCTTAATCAATGAATTTTCTGCGCTTATAAGACCAGCAAAACTCAAAATTCTTGAAGGATATGTATTCAGAAGAAGCAATCCTGTAATTGTGGGCATTGAAGTTTTAGAGGGACAAATTAAACCAGGTTATCCTTTACAAAATGCTAAATGTGAGTTTATCGGTACTATTATGCAGATTCAAGAAAGTGGAAAAACTTTGGAAAGCGCAACAAAAGGGCAAAGTGTTGCGATATCAATTAAGGGTGACGTAGTTGTGGGTAGACATATCTTTGAAGGCGAGGTATTGTACACCGCTGTTCCAGAAGAACACGCAAATCTTTTGAAATCTAAATTCAGGTCTATGCTCACTGAAGAAGAGTTAGCACTCTTAGAAGAGTACAGAAAAGGTTGTGAAGACAAGCGATAAAAGCTCGTTATTCAAATAAGCTTTAATCTCTGCGCACTATTTGAAAATCCATGGTAGAATTTAAAATCGTAGTGTCATATCCAGATGGAAAAGCGGAAACTGTTATTGCAAAGGATAAAGTTGCTACCCAACTAATTGGAATGAAAATCGGAGACGTTTTTGACGGCTCTTTAATTGAAAAACCAGGTTTCGAAATGGTGATCACAGGAGGTAGCGATTCAGCAGGTTTTCCAATGGTTCCTTTTATTCAAGGCGGTGGTTTGATCAGAGTTCTTCTGCGTGACAAGAATGGAATAGCTAGAAGAGTTTATAGAAGGGGATCGCTAATCACAGAATCGATAGTCCAAATAAATGTAAAGGCAAAGAAAAAGGTTGAACCAAATGGTAATTGACCCAAGAAAACCCAAACTCAACATTGGAGTAGTAGGACACGTTGATCATGGTAAATCTACACTTGTTAAGGCTTTAACAGGTGTGTGGACTGCAAGACATAGTGAAGAGATAAAAAGAGGAATGACGATCAAACTTGGATTTGCCAGTGCACAATTTTACCGTTGCCCAAACTGCGGTACGTATGGAACTACACCAAAGTGTAAAGTCTGTGGTTCTGACACGCAATTTATAAGAAGCGTGTCTTTCGTTGATTCTCCTGGTCATGAAGTGCTAATGGCAAGAATGCTAAGCGGAGCGGCTGTGATGGATGGTGCAATGCTAGTGATAGCAGCAAATGAACCTTGTCCACAACCGCAAACAAGAGAACATTTTACTGCTTTAGAAATCATGGGTGTTAAAAAACTTGTGATTGTACAAAACAAAGTGGATGTTGTTTCTAAAGAAAAGGCGCTTGAAAACTATAAAGAAATTAAACAAATGATAGCTGGAACTTGGGCTGAAGGTTCTCCTATAATACCCGTTTCAGCATTACGCGAGATTAACATTTCGGCTTTAATCAAAGCTCTTGTAGAGACGATTCCTGTTCCGCAAAGAGATTTTACGAAACCCTTTCAAATGTATGTTATTAGGTCGTTCGATATAAACAAACCAGGTACTACACCAGACGAGTTTCATGGAGGAGTTTTAGGTGGATCTATTCTAACTGGACTATTAAAACTTGGTGATGAAGTGGAAATTCTTCCAGGTGTTAAGTCAAACGGTAAATACACTCCATTAACCGCCTCAGTTAGAGGTCTAAAAAGTGATAGCATTGAACTTACAGAAGCCGATCCTGGAGGTCTTATTGGCGTAGAAACAGATTTGGATCCCAGTTTGACAAAGGCTGATAATCTTGTAGGAAGCGTCGTTGGCATGATTGGCACACTTCCACAACCTACCTCTGAAGTAAGCATTGAAGCGCATGTTTTTCAAAGAGTGATTGGCACTAAAGAAATGGCCACTCTAGGACCGCTTAAACCAGGAGAACAGATTGTTTTGGCGATAGGTCCAGCTATAGTAAGCGGTGTAGTAAAATCTTTTAAAAGTGGACAATTAGATGTTAAGTTGAATAGACCTGTTGTAGCCACAACTGGTGGTCGTGTTGCAATCGCAAGAAAGGTTTTTGAAAAATGGAGGCTCACTGGGTACGGAACACTCAAATGAGAAATGGAAAATTGTTATTGACACAAATGTATTTTACCATATTTTAAAAGGTAAAAAATCTGTCTTTTCACTTTTAGACGAAATCGTGGATGGACCATATGAATTGTGTGTAACTGATGCAGTAAAAAAAGAACTAATCAATTTGCGCGAATCAAACATAGGTAAAAAAAAGCTAGGAGCCAGACTAGGCTTACGTCTACTCGAAAAGTTTTCAATAGTATCGACACCTTGCACATCGGCCGACGAATCGATTGTATGGTTTGCCAAATCGTATCCTAAGACGATAGTGGTTACTGGTGATAAGGCTTTGCGAAAAACCTTAAAAACACATGGATTAAGGGTAGCTTCGTTGAGTAAAGATGGCAGAATTGTGTTCAATTAATGTGTAAGCCTAATATATGATATCAAAAACTTAGTTGTATAATGTTTTATCTAACAAGAATAGAAGAAGCAGTGAGGGTTGACCCATTTAGATTGCGGTCACCACCCAAACAGGCGATTCTTGATACACTACGAGAAAAGTATTCTGGCGTTTTTGACAAAGAGCTTGGATACGTAGTTACTGTTTTAGACGCGGTTGAGATCGACGATGAGGGTTATTTGATTCCTGGTGATGGGGGAGTTAAGGTTAGAGTTGTTGCTGATCTATTATCCTTTATCCCATATCCTGGAGATATAGCCGAAGGTGTCGTAGATGAAATCACAGAATCGGGTGCGAGTATAAGGGTTGGTCCAATGACAGGTATTTTGCACATTTCTCAAGTTTTTGACAGTGATTATGCCGTGTATGATCAGAAAAGAAACGCGATAATAGGCAAAAACACACAGAAAGTGCTTCAAGTTAATGATTCACTAAAGGTAAGAATAACAAACATAAGCACAAGAAATGAAACGAGAGAAACAAGGCTTATGTTAACTTGTAGACAACCAGGGCTTGGAAAGTCTGAATGGAACAAACCTCAAGAACAACCCGTCGCACAAAAGAAGTAAGGGTGTTATCATATGCCCACAAAAAAGAGTGGCACGCCTTACAAAGCTTGTCGTGAATGCAGATATCTTAACTCACTAGAAGCGCAGAGTTGTGAAAAATTGTGGGTCTCAAAGATTCGCAGACGTTTGGGAAGGTCTAATAATAGTGTACGACATAGAAACATCAAAAATTGCGCAAGAACTAGGCTTGAAAAAGCCTGGAAAATATGCTCTAACCTTGTACTAAAATGCCAAGGTTGGTCTGGACCCTTCCTCTTAAACTAAGACCGAAGCTTGCAAGACCCTTAGATAAAGTGTACTCTGCACACGAATTTGAGAAATTGATATCACGTGTAAACCCAAGAAGGCTTGTTACGGTTGGTGATATTGTCACAGCAAGTGTAATTCAAAAGGGAATAGTGCCAAAGATAGGAATTATAGATGGTAAGACCAAACGTGAACGAACTGATATAAATTTGCCATTTAATTTAAAAAAGCAAAGACTTGGAACCCTGCTGGTTCGATTTCGTTGGATGCAATTTTTACCCTCCGCTTACTCATTTTTAAAAAAGCCCTTACATCCTTTTTATCGAAGGCGAAGAAGATCTTCTTACAATTCCTGCTTTGATTCTTTGCCCCAATGGTTATACCGTGTGTTACGGTCAGCCCGATATGGGCGTGGTCTGCATAAAAGTCAACAAAAATAAAAGAGGGTTAGCGTTATCCATCTTTAGGCAAATGGAGGCTAGACTTTATGAGTAGTGCATCGAAAATAATCACGGATACGAGAAATCCTCTTTTAAAGAGACGTGAAGTGAGCGTGCTATTGACGCTTTCCTATCATGAACCCACACCTTCTAGACTACAGCTAAAACAGCGTTTTGCAGAAGCCTTAGGCGTTAAGCCAGAACAAATCGTGATTAAAAACATTCGCCATCGCTATGGTTCAAACGAAGTTTATGTTCAATTACACGTGTACGATTATCCTGAGCTTGTTCCGCTTATAGAGAGAGAGTACAGATTAAACAGAGATATGGGCAAAAAGAAACAACAAAAACAAGAACAGGCTACTACGCAAAAGCAATAACGTAAAATAGCCCATTGGTGATTTAGATGTATGCCTTACGTGCACAAGATTTATGAATATGACTATCAAAAGATGTTAATAAAACCGAAAAACAAAAAATGCCCACGTTGTGGATCATATTTGGCCCACCACAAAGCCGGTGTTGAGAGACTAGCTTGTGGAAAATGTGGGTATACGGAATACTTGAAAACCAAATCGAAGTAGCTAACAATGGACGTAGTTTTGGGTATAGAAAGCACCGCGCACACCTTTGGTGTTGGTTTGAGCACTTTAGAAGGAGAAATTCTGCTAAATCTTTCTTCAACCTACACAACTAAAGAAGGCGGGATACACCCAAGAGAAGCTGCAAGACATCACGTGGAAGTGGCACCAGAAATTGTTCGTGACGCGCTTAGTTTCTGTTCAGAAAAAAAATTGAATATTTGTTCTGTGGCCGTTGCGCTTGGTCCTGGACTTGGGCCTTGCTTAAGAGTAGGAGCTGTCACCGCAAGAGCGCTTTCACTCAAACTATCGGTCCCGTTAATTGCAGTAAATCATGCGGTTGCTCATATTGAAATTGCTCGAAAATTCACCCAAACCAAGGATCCTGTGACTCTTTATGTTTCAGGAGGAAACACGGCCGTAGTGATCTTCGCTGCTGGCAGGTATGTTGTAGCTGGTGAAACTTTAGATATTTCGCTAGGCAATCTTTTGGACGTGTTCGCCAGAGAATTAGGTTATGGATATCCTGGTGCACCAAAAGTGCTAGAGCTTGCCCAAAAAGGGAAAAAACTAGTAGACATTCCAATGCCAATAAAAGGACAAGACTTGAGTTTTTCAGGAATGCTAACGGCCGCAAAAAGAATGTTGTCAAAAGGGGTTGATGTGGTAGACCTTGCTTACACCCTAGTTGAAGAATCTTTTGCGATGGTAACCGAAGTGACCGAGCGGGTGCTAGTTGCCAGTGGAAAAGATGAAGTTTCTTTAACGGGAGGGCTTGCGCGTTCAAAAAAACTAGTGGAAATGTTAGGAAAAATGTGTGAAGAAAGGGGGGCTAAATTCTCAGTTGTTCCTGGAGATTTGGCTGGCGATAATGGTGCGATGATAGCATACGTTGGTGCGCTCTATTATCCATTTAAAAGTTTTATAGAAATAGAAGAAAGCTTTGTAAGACCTCGATGGAGAATTGAAGAAGTGAAGGTACCATGGAGAACAAGCTTCTCGGTTTGACACCTTTACAAGTTTTGAGCTCTGGTGCAGAAGCAACGCTATACATAGTGGACTTTTTTGGAGAAAAATGTGTGATGAAGATAAGAAAGGTTAAATCGTATAGGAATACAGAACTTGATAATATTATACGGAAAAGACGAACAATTCTTGAAGCAAAGCTTCTTGTGAAAGCGTGCCTTTTTGATGTAAAAGTTCCTGCTGTTTATGCTGTGAGTAAAACACATGCAGCGATACTTATGGAATACGTCAAAGGCTTAAGACTTTCTGATCTACCAGATAGTGAATTTTTAAAGCACGCCTTCCAAGTGGGGTCCAGTTTGGGAAGATTGCATACAAATGGCATTATTCACGGCGACCCCACGCCATCAAATTTTATAGTAAAAGAAGATGAGGTCTTCATAATGGATTTTGGACTTGGGGAATTCAGTTACGACCTAGAAGCTGAAGCGGTTGACATCAATCTCTTTCTAAAAGTTATAGAATCATTAAGACCAAGTATTCACAGAGAAGTTCTTAACGAGTTTTTTAGAGGATATCAAGAAGAAATGGGACATGAGTATACAAAAAGAGTGTTTGAAAGAATGAGGCAACTTAGATTGAGGGGTAGATATGTCGAACAAAGAAGATCACGTTCGCAATGAGATTATTTTTTTAACAAGTAACGTCAACAAATTTCGCGAGGCGCAGTCTGTGTTAAACAGATTTGGGATAAGACTAAAAAGAATGGGAATGCTAGAGAGGCTAGAAATACAGTCAGAAAGCTTGGAAGAAATTTCGATTTATAGCGCAATTCATGGTTATCAAATGTTAAGAAAACCTGTGATCACAGAAGATGCTGGACTCTTTGTTTTTGCATTAAGGGGATTTCCTGGACCTTATTCTTCATACATCTTCCGCACGATAGGCGTTCATGGTCTGCTTAAACTTTTAGATGATATAACACAAAGAAATGCCATCTTTAAGTCTGTAGTTACTTTTTTTGATGGAACTTTCTTAAAAACTTTTTCTGGAACGGTGCAAGGAGAGATAGCGACAGAATGTAAGGGAAATAAGGGCTTTGGATTCGATCCAATTTTTACTCCAAAACACGCGTCAAACAAAACGTTTGGGGAAATGAATAAAACAGAAAAAACAAATACTCTCATCGTGCCAAAGCGTTCACTAAGTTTGCAAAATGGTACAGCTCAACGTTCAAAATTAAGCCGTCATAATTATTTGACTTTCAAAGAGTGTCTTCAAGTGTGTAAATTTGTTATTAAGACACAATCTACTATGATAAGCGCTCTTAATCGCTAATGTTTTACATGCTCAGTTTGACAAGATGCGTCGAACATTAATCAAATTATGCTATAACTTTTCAAAATATTGCCCCCGAAGGTGAGATCCCGAAGTACTAGAGATTGCCATTCTCGTGAAAGCCGATAGCTACCTAGCGCACTCTTAAAAAACACTACACGTTGAAAACTCATCCGCTGAAAAATAGTACGAAAAACCCATTGGGTAACGAATTAAGACAAGTCGCTTTGGAATTTTGAAAGAAGAACCCTTGGAATGATCCAAAATAAGGAAAAACCAAAAACAACAAGGCTGAAGCTTTATGCGTCATCTTTTTCCGAGTTAAGAAGCTCAAGTGCTTCTAAAGCGCGGAAAAGCTGTTCTTTCTCCACCCACAACATCTCTCGCATTTGTGGTATAATTGACAAGTTTTGCCACAAGCTTAAATATAGCAATCTAAAGTGAATTAGATGGTTGCTTATGCGTAAAAAAACCGCTAAAGGCAAATCGCACTCAAAACGTCCTGCTAATCCAGAAGCACCGAGTTGGATTAATGTTCAACCCGAAGTCATAGAAAAGATGATTGTAGAATTAGCAAAGAAAGGATATTCACAAGCGATGATCGGGCAGATCTTAAGAGACCAAGAAGGTATACCGCTTGTCAAGCCCATTTTGGGCAAATCAATTTCACAAGTTTTAAAAGACCACGGTATTGAAAAAAGAATACCCGATGATTTAGAGGCTTTAATCGCTCATGCTGAAAGAACAATTAAACATTTGGAACAGCATCCCAAAGATAAGGCTTCGCTTAGGGGTTTAGAAATAACAGAATCAAAGATACACAGGTTAGTAAAATACTACAAGAGAAAGGGAATTTTGCCACCAGATTGGAAATATAAGCCACGCGCAGCCTCATTTATCTGATAAAGATTTTTACTAAACCTTGCTTTATAATCTTTAATGTCGATCGCGAACGAAGCTTTGTTGAACGAAATCGAAAGAGCAAAAAAAGGATTGAATCTTTCATTTTAAGTGACAATTATATCCANCTTTTTTCGGAAAGCACGCCTGACACTGTAATTGCATCATTACTTTTGAGCGCTTTTCTGATAAAAAGAAACATCCCTTTTGCAGCTCATTTTGTTAACCCACTTTTTACCGAAATTGAACTCAATAAATACGTTGGTCAAAAGGTGAATTTTGGTTGCATACCACAGAATTTTCTTATAGAAAGCGTTTTCGAAATTTCTCATAATTCGTCATGTAATTGCATTTTCTCTGAAAAGATAAATCCTTATAAATTTGGTTTGAATGGCGCTCTTATAGGCTCGACTGCATGTTTGACCTATATGATAATTAAGGATGAATTTGAGATAACACAAAGACTTGCTCCTTTGCTTGTTGCTGCAAGTATTACTTCACAAAGTGTGTATGATGCTGATGTGTTAGTTGGTCTAAACAAGGAAATGCTGGATTCGTTTGTTTCAAAGGGAAATCTGGCAAGCATTAATAGTCCTAAAATTCCTCTAGCAGAAGGAGTTGACCTTTCTACGTCTTTATTTTTGACATTAGAACCCTATATACCTGGTGTTACTGGCGACAAAAGAGGGGCCCAAAAGCTTGTGAAAAAGCTTTCACAAGGAGGCCTAATTAAAAAACGAATGGCATTTTTACAGGTGAAGAAGCTAGAGCTATAAGAGACGAAATATCACGTTTAAGGTCGGAAAGCGGTTTTAAAGAATTGCCAGAAAAATTTATAGGAACAAATTATATTTCGCCCGCTTTGCCTTTAGAAACTCCAATTCGTAATCTAATAGGAACCACTTTTTGTCTTGAAGCTTGCGTGAATAAAGGTGAATATTCTTTGATATACAAATTGGCACTTATAGACGACAAAAAGATTTACTCTGACGTTCTTGACGTTCTTGACTCTTATGTTACACAAGTGGCAAACGCCGTAATTCAAATTCTTCAGACGCAAGAATATGTGAGAGAAACACAGAACGCTCTTTATGTGTTGAGTCCAAAAGGCGTGAGCAAAGAAATTGCTCTTAGAGTTGCCAAAACATTAGCACAACACTCGTCTGCGCGCGAAAAACCAGTTCTTGTTGTTGACCATATTGGTTCAAAATCTTATATTGCGGCCGCAAGCCTCTTTATGGACACCCAATATGATTTGGGACGAATTTTTTATAGTCTTGCGAAAAAGTATAGAGGAATAGGCAAGGGTCTGCCATATTTGGCAGAAGCGGTGATTCCTACACAAAACGTCGAAGAGTTTTTTGATGAAGTTGATGTACAATTAGGAAGCCCAACTTAGGTGTGTTTTAATGGAGGCAAAATGGCATTTAAACCTGAAAATGTTTTTCAATGATAGGATTCTTGCTAGTAAAGTAAACAAAATTCTACTTGTCGACGTAAAAGATTTGCCTCCCGGCACAACATTTGAACAAAAGGTTTGTGATACGCTGCTAATAGTGCAATGTTCATCTCGGTCTTCAAAAACCTTTCGTTCGACAATAGATTCATTTTTAGAAGATCTTCAGTTGTGTTTGAAGATTTTGGTTGACAAAGAGTGAGCTTTTTACTCTCCACCCACAACATCTCTCGCATTTGTGGTATAATTGACAAGTTTTAAACATTGAATTTTTTTATCGTCTGTTGTGGGTCACCATTGAGTAGTTTGAAACTGTTCTCTACCCTGGACTAAAGTGGACGTAAGGTGTGGCGATGGTCCAGGAAACTTCGCCTTTTAGGACGTAGTGGCTCACTGGTATTAGCTTTGCTGAACAAATGGGCGCCTTATAAGTACATAAATCAAAGAGCTACTATAAAAGAAACCTTATCCAAAAGATGAGTAGGATGTAATTAAGTAAAACGCTTATAATTAGGAGAGTTGATTTACTTTTAAAATGTCTTCTAAAGTTCAAAAAGTATGGATATCAGTTAGTGCGCCACCCAACTTTAATCAAGCTCCTTTGCCAAAAATTTTGGCATCTTCACCCGAAGCTGTTTTGAATAGGCGTGTAACTGTCTCGCTTTCAGACATAACAGGTGATATAAGACAAGCGCATGTATTTGTTAAGTTCAGAATAATAGAAGTGACTGATAACACAGCAAAAACAAGATTTGACCAGTTAGAACTTGCAAGAGAGTTTGTCAGAGGAATGGCAAGACGTGGGACTACAAAAACCGAAGTCATAACAGATGTATTTACGAAAGACGATGCTCACTTACGCATCTTTATTGTGGCAATAAGCAAAGGAAGATTACACAGATCTAAAAGGACAGCAATAAGGAAAGTGGCTGGAGAAATTCTTATAAACAAAGCTACAAATCTGCTTTTCGACCAATTTACACAAGAGCTCGTTTTTGGGAAAATGACTTCAGAAATTTTTGCCGCAGCAAGAAAAATAGCGAACATTAGCACATTAGAAGTGAGAAAGGTGAAAGTGCTAAGGCCGCCAACACATATCGTCGAAGCTCCGCAAAATGTAGAAGCTAAGTAGGGGACTTTTTTGTGGGGTGCTATACTAGCAGCCGGTTTAGGCACACGCCTTTATCCAATAACAGCTCTAACCCCAAAACCTTTGCTACGTTTTCTTGGTAAACCATTTTGTGAGCATCAACTCACTGAACAAAATAAAGTAGGCGTCACTTCTCAAACGATTTTAATAAATCCAAAGTTTCGTGAATTATATTTAAGGGCTTTAGGTAAAAAGATACACATAGTTGAACAGCCGAAACCATTAGGCACGGCTGATGCCATAAGAAGAATTTTGGAGAACACAGGAGAAAGAACGTTGATTCAGTACGGAGACAACTTAATCCTGCACCCTTCCATTAAAAAACTTATTGAAGCCCATAAGCATTCATACATAGCGACAATTGGTGCCGTAGAAGTATCGAATCCTTCTTCTTATGGTGTAGTAGAACTTGGCCACTCTTACATCTTAAAAAGAATAGTCGAAAAACCCCAGCGACCAAGAACAAATCTTGTTTTTGCGGGCGTACTACTTGTTGAACCAGATTTTCTAAAATTCCTAAAAGGCGTTAAACCTTCTATTCGCGGCGAATTAGAAGTAACGGACGCTTTAAATGAGGCCGCGAAAAATGAAAAGATATTAGTAGTCAAATTTGATAAATCCACTTGGTTAGACCTTACATATCCTTGGGACGTCTTAATCGTAAATAAGTTCTTTCAAGACAACTTTTATGAACAAAAAATTGAAGGTGATATAGAAAAAAACGTGACGATTAAAGGCAAAGTTCATGTGGGTAAGGGCAGTTTGATCAAAAGCGGGAGTTATATCGAAGGACCTGTATGGATCGGTAACAACGTTACAATAGGACCAAATAGCTATTTACGAGCGTATAGTTATATTGATAACGAGTGTCGTATTGGAAATGGTTGCGAAATAAAAGCGTCTGTAATATACTCTCGAACGAAAATTTCCCACCTATCCTATATTGGTGATAGTGTGATATCGGAAGATGTTAACATAGGAGCAGGAACAATTGCAGCAAACTTAAGGTTCGATGAAAAAAGCGTTAAAGTGGAATTATCAGGGAAAATGTTCGATAGCGGTTTTTCTAAACTTGGTTGCTTCATTGGACCTAGAGCGAAAATCGGCGTAAATGTAAGTATTAATCCAGGTATTGTAATTGGTCGCGATGTGAAAGTTTATCCTGGGTGCGTTGTTTCAAAAAACATACAAGACGAAGAAGTGTACAAATGTTTTTAGGCAGTTGCCACAATCTTTATGACATCGCCATTTCTTAATTCGTAGTCCGAACTAAGTCTTTGTTTGGTTTTTGCATCTATTGCATACAAATAACCCTTTGCCAAATCTGTGTGAATCTTCCTTGCCAAATCAATAGGTTTTGAACCTTTCTTTAGAATAAACGCATCGGGCAAAACATTACCATTTTTGTCTGAATAGTTGTTTATGTCTTCTACTGGATATACAACTATCCCATCATATGAATGAAAGACAGCAGTTTCTAGTGCTTGCTGAACACCAGTACCCTGAAATTTTTTCAGTAAAAAGGAAAGTCTTTCTAGCGCTTCCTTAAGGTTTTGTGGAATCTTGTCGCTAAGCATCTCGAAAGTTGTGTCTCCTGGTAAGTATTTTATTATACCTTTTTTTGAAGCTTTTCTGAGTGCTAGCTCAGCTTCAGCGATTGTTGGTATAACCGGTATAGAAAGTGTTTTTCGCATCCGCTCTATATTTTCAATAGCAGGCGGAATGTCGGCCTTATTAGCGGCTATCACACTTGGTTTGCCAATTTTTCTTAATCGTGTAACAAACGTTCTAATCTCGTCTTTTGTCCACGTCGATGGTCTTTTTCTCCAAAGACCTTGTTCCACTAAAGTTTTTTCGATCAACTGCTTTGTAAAACCTAAACCGGATAGTTTTTCATAAAGTGACATCACAATGTCTGTCGATCCTTGCTCAACTACTCTTATAGTTTTTTCCCAATCTTTGCTTAAGAGTCCAACAATCCATTCATCAAGTTCTTTTTCTAAAAACTTCACGTCTTCGATTGGATCCCTTGTTCCCGCTTGAACTGGTCTTCCTTCTTCGTCCGTGCTTCCACTTGCGTCGACCACATGAATAAAAACATCGGCCTGCCTCAGATCGTCCAAGAACTTGTTTCCCAACCCTCTTCCAAGATGAGCACCTGGAACAAGGCCTGCAACATCTAAAAGCTCAACCGGTAGAAATCTTATCCCATCGTGACACACTTTGTCTTTTACATTTAATTCTGAACAAACACACTTTGTTCTCACGTAAGCAATACCACGATTTGGTTTAATCGTTTTAAATGGTCTGTTTGCTATTTCCACATCTATAAGCGTGGCCGCCGAAAAGAAAGTCGATTTTCCTACATTAGTTTTTCCGACAATTCCTATTAACAAACTAGTTCCACCATTAGGAAATGGTTAGACTTTTTTATTTGTTAAACCATTATCGAAATGGGCGAATGATGTGCTCGCGACGATTTGAGGGTAGCCTGTGATATCGCCGTCCCAGCCTGACGTCCTATTGCTTTTCTCTTACTAAAATTACCTCGTACCATTTGTATTGACCATCTTCGCCTACCAAATAGCTTCCCATTACTTTCATATTGGTAAACTTTCTTTGAGCTCTTTGTTCAGCAATTTTTTTGTCACTTATAGCATATGTGAGCTTTTTCACACCCATTCTTTTTGGTCTTCTACCAGAACGTGGTCTCGTGTGAAATGGGTTTCCCTTTCTTATTCTGACTCTTACGACGATTGACATTTTGTTTTCACGGTACCCAAGAGCGCGTGCCCTTTCAATTCTTGTAGGTTTATCGATTCGATGAACAGTTGGTTCCCTCCTCCACTGTATCATTCGTTCACGATAGCGCTTAACAAAAATAGGATCTTCTTCACACACCATTTTTTTCCATACCGTTGCCTTTAAACGAGTTATTGATGTCATAATTCAACTCTCAAAAAGATTCGTAATAACCTATATCTTTTACGTTGATTTAATGCTTGGGCAGGCCTTTCGGAGAATTTATTTGTCTCAAAAACATAAAAAAATTGGATGATTAGAGTTTCTCAATACGAAGTTAGTGCGATATGTCACTCAACTGAGAGTGAGGCCAAAGTGTACGAATGTTTGAAGTCATTCGTTCCATCTGACTTACAGTTGGTTGCCATTACACAGGTGTTAAGGGGACATTATGGCAATGTAATAAAAGTAATGAAAATAGCACTAAAAGGCGATAAAGCAGCCAAATCAGCTCAATTGCTTATTGCAAGTATGAACCCGCACGACTTGGATTACTTATTATCCACTTTAGAAAATCGAACAGAAGGCTCTCGAATCTTTCTAAAGTTTTCAAAATTTAAGGCTTTTTATGGACAAAAAGAGCTGGTCGATAGAGGAGACGCTATAAAAGTGATCCTGAGCTTTTCTGGTTATTTTAAGGGTCTTCCACCAAAGTCAATTCTTTCAAAGGTAGGTTTAATACCAAATTGAAAAAGAGTTATGCCGATTTCTGTGTTTCCTCATCAGTAATAATGAATTTAAATCCTTATTTATATGATTTAAAGTTTTGTTTAGTAAAAATTGATTCAGTTAAACAAATAGAAAACGTAGAATCCATTTTGGAAGCTTTAAACATCGGTTGGAAGGTGCGCACTTCTAGTTTCGATGTTAAAGATTGTGTAATGGAAAGACGGGACTCTAAAAACATGATTGCACGCTACAAAGATATCACGATTATAAGGGCAAATCCTTTTGAAAAATTCAAGTCATATAGGAATAGCTGGATAGAAATTACACCGAAAACATTAAAAAAATGTTCACAAAATCCCAATTACTACCGATGGTTCAATCATGAGATAAAGAAGAACCTTTATCGTGTAATATTAAGCTCCGATACAGATCCGCCGCCTGCAATTCGTGATTGCATAGCGTTGTTGTCAATCTTGATAGACGAAAGTTATAACACAGTTGACAGTATTATCAGATCGAATTCTTTACGCTTAGGTGAGTTATTTTTTGAGGTATGAAAAAAGGCGCTACATTTTTGTAGTTAAGAACAACGACATCACTTCAACTCAGATTACGAGCACCTTCAAAGCGTTTTTTGGTAAGTTGTGCTACAACAAAGCTTCTGTGAGACCAATCTTAGAACACGAAAATTGGGTGGTGATAAGGGTTAATCATCTGTACTTACCACAATTAAGAGCCGCAGTTTTGCTGACTGGTGAAATAGGCGACCTTTTTTCTTTAGTCACATCAGGAACGCTCACAGGGATAATACGTTCTTTGAAAAGAAGAAAAGAAGGGCAAAAATATGTCCAGACACTTGAATTACTGTACAAAGCAGGAAGAAAAAATGTCTTCAAAAAAGGTGATTGATGGTGCAAAGGCTTTGGGCTCCTTGGAGAATAGAATATTTAGAGAAGTTTAAAGAAAAAAGGAAGAAGGATGTTTTATTTGCGATGCTGTCGCCGCTACTGATCAGAAAAAACACTATGTTTTGGAAAAGGGTGTTCATCATATTGTTTTGATGAATCTTTACCCATACAATTCAGGTCATTTGCTTGTGGCACCAATAGATCACGTGGCACAATTAGAGAATTTAGACGAAAAAGTGGTTTTGGCGATTTTTGGCGCTTTAGTAAAATGGCTCAGTGTCATAAAAAAGGCTATGAAACCAGATGGCTTTAATTTAGGAATAAACTTGGGAGAAGCGGCTGGTGCTGGACTTCCGCAACATCTTCACATTCACATTGTACCGCGTTGGGTTGGCGACACAAACTTTATGCCAACTATTGGTTCAACAAAAGTGATTTCAGAGTCTTTGGACGCCACTTATCAGAAGCTACTAAACGCACTTTCACAAAGTAGCTAGTTCTATTTATATATCCGCTCAAGATTATGATCATATAACCGAGTGAAAATTGGTATGTCTGGTATGTATTTTGCAGGGTACGATCGCGCAATAACGGTGTTTTCTCCAGACGGCAGGCTGTATCAAGTGGAATACGCAATGGAACCAGTAAAAAAGGGATGGACAACGATTGGTATTAAAGTGGACGAAGGTGTTGTTATAGTTGCGGAAAAAAGAAAGAACTCTCCTTTAGTGGACATTTCTTCGACTGAGAAAATTCTTCTTATTGATCGTCACATAGGTGCAGGTTACGCGGGGCTTTCACCGGACGCGCGTGTGCTCATAAATGAGGCAAGAGTGTACGCTCAAATTCACAGACTAACTTATGATGAAGATGTAGACGTTGAATCTGTGACAAGACACATCGGTGATGTTTTACAGGCTTATACTCAGCATGGCGGTACAAGACCGTTTGGAGTAGCGCTTTTGATTGGCGGGATAAGTAAGGGTGTTCCAAAGCTTTTTATGACCGATTCAAGTGGTGCATATACGAGTTATAAAGCAGCGGTAATAGGTATGTATGACCAGCCGATAACCGAATATCTAAAGGAAAAATACACTCCTAGCATAAATTTAGAAGATGCAACAATTTTGGCTTTTAAAGCGATAAAAAAGGCTCAGGAACAAAGCGCACAAGGAAGTGTCACGTTAGAACCTGAAAGGTTTGAAGTGGGTATGGCAAGACGCTCAACTGGTCTTTTTGTTAAACTTTCTCAGGCTGAGCTTTCGACGATAATAGAGAAAGTTGGTGATAAGACAACATGAGCACAAAGTATGTGATAGCGCGTTTTGAGTCTAAGGGATATAGATTTGAGGTGCTTGTCAAACCAGAAGAAGCATGGGAATACAAAAACGGAAAAAAGAAACATCAGTGAAGTGTTGGTTAGCGATGAAATTTTTAAGGATGCCAACAAAGGGTTGCGCGCTTCCGAACAATCATTGCGAGAAGTGTTTGGGACTACAGATAAGCTTTTAGTTGCAGAAAAAGTATTACAAAACGGTGAACTGCAACTTACAGCGCAACAAAGACATGAAATGCTAGAAAAGATGCGCAAACAAATAGTGAATTACATCGCAAGAAACTGCGTTGATCCGAAGACAAATCTTCCTCACCCGCCAACGCGCATAGAACTCGCTTTGGAACAAGTTCGTTTTGGAGTAAATCTCAATAAATCTGTGGAAGAACAAGCGCTTGAAGCGATCAAAGCTTTAAGGACAATCTTACCGCTTAAGACGTCTATCGCAACACTTGAAGTAAAGGTTCCTGCTAACTTTAGAAAAGCCTATAATCTCATTTCTCAACTTGGCTCCCTTAAATCTACGAACTGGTTACCCGACGGTTCTTTTACCGTTACTTTGGAAATCCCTGGTGGAATGAAAGCTGAAGTAATAGAAAAACTGAACTCTTTGACAAAGGGTCAAGCCGAAATTAAGGAATTGGCTCAAAAAGGTGGTCAAAACTGATTTATTTTAAACACAGGGATATAGTAGTTCCTGGGGATTTGCTTGCAAGAGGACGCTATAAAGCAGGGCAAAATGTTATTAAGGTCGATGACGCGTACTATGCGACGGTAGTCGGATCTTTTGAAATACGTGAACGTGGTGTGATTGCTGTGCGTGCTCTCAAGGGCCCTTATATGCCTAAAAAGGTGACAAGGTGATAGGTGCGTGATTGATGTTTCAATGGGTAGCTGGAGTGTTGACATTCGTTCGCCTTATGTCGCAACCTTACCCGCTAGTCGTTTTTCCTCTAAGGATCAACCCTA
>Ga0074075_13607_pt1 | contig 86056 bp, 86 predicted proteins | sample YNPg_E_FD_63712 | JGI IMG/M metagenome (GOLD analysis project Ga0074075, IMG submission 63712) | Hot spring microbial communities from Beowulf Spring, Yellowstone National Park, Wyoming, USA - YNP_Beowulf Spring_E v2 (version 2) | ecosystem: Environmental > Aquatic > Thermal springs > Hot (42-90C)... | reverse complement strand
GGCGAAATCCTATAATCCCGGGAGGACGACCAGTGGCGAAGGCGCCTGGCTAGGACGCGTCCGACGGTGAGGGGCGAAAGCTGGGGGAGCGAACCGGATTAGATACCCGGGTAGTCCCAGCCGTAAACGATGCGGACTGGGTGTTGGCACGGCTTCGGGCCGTGCCAGTGCCTCAGGGAAGCCGTTAAGTCCGCCGCTTGGGGAGTACGGTCGCAAGACTGAAACTTAAAGGAATTGGCGGGGGAGCACCACAAGGGGTGAAGCCTGCGGCTCAATTGGAGTCAACTCCGGGAACCTTACCAGGTGCGACAGCAGGATGAAGGCCAAGCTGATGACTTTGCCTGACGCGCTGAGAGGTGGCGCATGGCCGTCGCCAGCTCGTGCCGTGAGGTGTCTGGTTAAGTCCAGGAACGAGCGAGACCCTCACCCTTAGTTGCGACCGCGAAAGCGGGCACACTAAGGGGACCGCCACCGTTAAGGGGAGGAAGGAGGGGGCCAACGGCAGGTCAGCATGCCCCGAATCACCTGGGCCGCACGCGGGCTGCAATGGTGGAGACAATGGGATCCGAACCCGAAAGGGGGAGGTAATCCTTGAAACTCCACCGTAGTTGGGATCGAGGGCTGTAACCCGCCCTCGTGAACCTGGAATCCCCAGTAATCGCGTGTCATCATCGCGCGGTGAACAAGTCCCCGCTCCTTGCACACACCGCCCGTCGCTCCACCCGAGCTGATTCCAGATGAGGCGAGGTCGCTAAGGCTTCGTCGAATCTGGAATCGGCGAGGGGGGAGAAGTCGTAACAAGGTGGCCGTAGGGGAACCTGCGGCCGGATCACCTCCTACGTATCTTTTGAGTTGACCGAGGGTTAGGGACTGGAAATTCGGGTGACGAACGTCCTTATGAATGCGGCCCAGAACCCGCAAGGATTCTGGGTTAAGGGCTAGTGGCAAGGTTGCTTGTCACGATGAAGCCGTGTGCATGGTGAATACGCCAACCAGCTAAGTATCGAAAGACTCGGCAGCTAACCCATCTGGTGGATGGCTTGGCTCGGGCGCCGACGAAGGGCGCGGCGAGCGGCGAAACTGCCCGGGTAGATGTATGCAATCGTTGATCCGGGCGTTCCCGAATGGGACTTCCCCTAGGCGTAACCGCCTAGGCGCCGACGAGGCGCGGGAACCCCCCGAACGGAAACATCTTAGTAGGGGGAGGAAAAGAAATCAAACGAGATTCCCTGAGTACCGGCGAGGGAAAAGGGAAGAGGCCAAACTGAATCCTAGCACGATGAGTGCTAGGGCGTGTGGGGTTTGGACTTGGAGTAGGGCCTAACTCCAGCGAGCGGAAGCGCGTTGGAAAACGCCGCCATAGAGGGTGATGGCCCCGTACGCGAAGTGGAGAAGGCCTGTCCAAGTTCCAGAGTACCATGCCCTGACGGGTGTGGGAAGATGGGAGTCACCGACTTCCAAGCCTAAATACGTCCCGAGACCGATAGCGGACAAGTACCGTGAGGGAAAGCTGAAAAGGACCCCGGAAGGGGTGTGAAAAGCGCCTGAAACCAGATGGGGATACCCGGTACGGCCTGAAAGGGTTCAAGCTTACCCGAAGGAATCCGCGGCGACGCGGTAGTACGAGGGTAAGCTACCAGGGTCGTGCCGTTCGTCTTGGAAAACGAGCCGGGGAGTCCATGGCTGTGGCGAGGGTAAGGGTTCTTTAACCCGCACCCGTAGGGAAACCGACATGCCCGCAGCGCCTTTGGCGTGAGGGGCGAGGTCCGATAAGAGCCTGAAGTCACAGTCATGGGACCAGAAACCGGGCGATCTATGCCTGCGCAGGGCGAAGCCGGGCGAAAGCTCGGTGGAGGCCCGAAGGGGTGCTGACGTGCAAATCGCTCCTCTGACGCGGGCATAGGGGCAAAAGACCAATCTAGCCCGGTGATAGCTGGTTCCCTCCGAAGTGCGTCCTAGCGCAGCCCGGCCAGAGATCGCCGACGGGGTAGAGCTACGGATTAGAAAGTGAGAGCCGAAAGGCTCCGCTTTCTTGTCCAACTCCGAATCCGTCGGCTTCGGAGAAGGCCGGAGTGGGGGCTACGGGATAAGCTCGTAGTCCGAGAGGGGAACAAGCCTCACTGGGGTTAAGGCCCCTAAGTGCCGGCTAAGTGCACGAAAGAGCGTCTCACGCCTAAGACAGCGAAAAGGTGGGCCCAGAAGTAGCCATCCTCTAAGGAGTGTGTAACAACTCATTCGCCGAGGCGTGAGGCCTCGAAGATGGACGGGGCTCAAGCCGGCCGCCGAGACCCCAGCATACCGCTTGTATCAAGCGGTATGGGTAGGAGGGCGTCCCAACTGGGTAGAAGCAGGGCCGTGAGGTCCTGTGGACCGGTTGGGATTGCAGATCCCGGTGGTAGTAGCAGCAAAGAGAGGAGAATATCCTCTCCGCCGAAAGGGCCAGGGTTCCTTGGCAACGATCTTCGGCCAAGGGTTAGCCGGTCCTAAGGCTGACCCGTAACTCGGTGTCACCGAAAAAGGGAAAGGGGTTAATATTCCCCTGCCACGGAGATACGTGCCGTAAGGCGCGCCGACACCTGACGCTTCAGGGTAGGTCGAGCGGAGTTGCCGCTCTGTCGACTTAGCCGAAGCTGGGGAGTGTCGTAATGACGAGAACCCAGTCAAGGCTAGGTCGGTCCTCCGCAAGGGGGATTCGGCCGAACCCCGGAGCCCATGAAAAACGGTGTCGGAAGGAGTCTCCGTGACCGTACCTAGATCCGACACAGGTGCCCCTGGGTGAGAAGCCCAAGGCGTGTCGGGTTTATCCCTGGTTAGGGAACTTGGCAAATTAGCCCCGTACCTTCGGAAGAAGGGGTGCCTGGCATCCTGCCGTTAAGGTGGTGGTGCCAGGTCGCAGTGACAAGGGTGAGCCGACTGTTTAATAAAAACATAGGTCACCGCTAGCCGGTAACGGTTTGTACGGTGGCTGAATCCTGGCCACTGGCGGGACGTCAAACCCGGGTTCAACCTGGGTGAAGCGCCGCTGAAGGCCGGGAGTAACTCTGACTCTCTTAAGGTAGCCAAATGCCTTGCCGGGTAAGTTCCGGCGTGCATGAATGGATCAACGAGCTCACCACTGTCCCAACCAGGGGCCCGGCGAAACTACGTCACCTGGTGCATAGTCCAGGGACCCCCGACCGGGAGAAAAGACCCCGTGGAGCTTTACTGCAGCCTGTTGTTGGGATACGGTTGTGGATGCGGAGAGTAGGCGGGAGCAATGAGGTCATGGCTCCGGCCATGGCCAATGCGCCGTTGAAACACCGCCCATCCATAGCTGTGTCCCTAACCTCGAAAGAGGGAACAGCAATAGGTGGGCAGTTCGGCTGGGGCGGCACGCCCACGAAAAGATATCGTGGGCGCCCAAAGGTTGGCTCAGGCGGGTCAGAACTCCGCCGTAGAGTGCAAGGGCAAAAGCCAGCCTGACCGAGTCCTTATGGCGAGGGACTCGGAGGGGAAACCCAGGCCTAGCGACCGCTCATGCCTCCCTCGGTGGGAGCTGGGCATGACAGAAAAGTTACCCCGGGGATAACAGAGTCGTCGCGGGCGAGAGCTCCTATCGACCTCGCGGTTTGCTACCTCGATGTCGGCTCTTCCCATCCTGGTGGTGCAGCAGCCGCCAAGGGTGGGGCTGCCCGCCCATTAAAGGGGAACGTGAGCTGGGTTTAGACCGTCGTGAGACAGGTCGGTCTCTCCCTATCGGGGGTGCTGGTCGCCTGAGGGGAAGGTGCCCTTAGTACGAGAGGAACGGGGCGCCGCGGCCTCTAGTTTACCGGTTGTCTGGCAAGGCAGACGCCGGGCAGCCACGCCGTATCTGGGTAACCGCTGAAAGCATCTAAGCGGGAACCCAGCCCCGAAAATAGGCGGCCAATCCCCCGTTCTAATAGAACGGGGGACGAGGGCACCAGTAGAAGACTGGGTTGATAGGGTGGGGGTGTAAGCGCCAAGGCTTCGGCCGAGGCGTTCAGCCTGCCACTACTAACAGCCCGAGGGCTGAGTCTTTCGATACTTAGCTGGGCGAAATATTCACCATGTGCACGGCTTGGGGGGAATTATATGAAAAACAAAAAACGGTTAATAGTTTGGAAGAAAAGGAAAAGAAGAGAGTAGATGAAGAAACTAAATTACTTGTGAAGACTAGAAGCAAATATGAACTAAAAGAAGATATCAAGGAGAAATAACTTAAAAACGCTTAAATTTCTAAAATCAAATTGTAGTTAAAGGTCCGGTCGTATAGCCAGGTCAAGTATCCGGCCCTTTCGAGCTTTAATGGGGAAAGGCCGTGACCCGGGTTCAAATCCCGGCCGGACCATACTAAGTTTTTAGTAAATGTACAAAATGTCAAACTTTGATGCAGATTTACATAACTTTTAGCGCTTTTGTAAAAAGCGCTGGGGGCGGGATTTGAACCCGCGCGGCCTTTTAGGCCAAGGGCTTAGCAAGCCCCCTCCCTACCTGGCTAGGAGACCCCAGCTATGGCCCCCCCTAAATACGGAAGATATGAGAAGACAAAGTCTTCTCCCTTTAAGTCTTTGCCATTAGACTGAGAACGTGTATGATCGGGAGTTGGGCTGCTCCCTCCCGGGCCTGACCCGGTCCCTCCCGTAAGCCAATTTATCCATCCCTACGGATGGATAAATTGGCCCCATACACCCCTCAGCCCTAGGCTGCATGTTAAGGGAGAAGCTGTTTGTCTTCTCATATCTTCCGTATTTAGGGGGTTACTGGCATACGCTTACGCCCATTTCGTACGTGGAGGGAGGGCGAGCCCCTCTGCCCTACCCAAATCCATTTTAAATTGGGAAATTTATTTGTTTTTCTTTTCTTTGGAGGCAATATTAATGCTTCTCGTGTTGCCTTAATAGAATCTTTGATAGAAAAGAGTTATCAAAAACCCAATTGATTATTGGTGAAAATTCGATAGAAAACCAAGCGACTCAATAGCATGTCACAAAAACCAAGATTTATGAATAAAAATTCACAATTTGTAGAGTTTCTGTTAAATATTGTATAGATAAATTTAATCGAACTAATCAAGTTATATACTTAGGAACAAAATTACTGCACACATAACCTTCGTCTGATGTAAAGAGCTTTAGTCGTTGTAGAACTCTTTGGATAACACGCTAGTCCCAATTATTAAAATGACCAAGCGCTCATGTTGACTTTAATTTCTGAACATTCACGCAAGCGGTCTATAACCGAGTAGCGACAACTATCACTTTCAACAGGTGTGAAAAAGGGTGTCAATTACTAAAGCAAGGGAAACCTGTGTTTAATCCTAGTGCTTTGTAGAGGATTAGCATTTAACTAACGTAGTTCACTATTCGCGTATGATGGCGATGACCTGTTATTACCTTAATACCTATATTCTTGCCGTACGCATCTAACGTGATCATTCTTTTTATTTTTGCGTCTTTTTCTGAAGCTTTTAATTCCACCAAAAAAGGTGATATTGCGCGCGTAAACGCGCAGCTAAGGTGTCACTAGTGGTAGGCGGTTTGGGCAATAGCTAGTTTAAGGTGAGTATGAAAAGGGCGTCTAGATAACACTTAAACATATGTACACAATGGGTTTTGGTGCTCGTAAAATCCCAACATAAGTTTGTTCTTTTAACTTATAACAAGATGTTTGAGCTCAACGTCTAGCGGTTTTGTTTATAGACGCAATGAAATCTCGACGTCTCTAAAATGCAATAATTGTGGAAAGTACCCATAAAGGAAATCAATCCTCAGTTAAAATATTAAGGAATTCTGGATAACGTTGTACACTTAAGGTAAAATACAAGCAGCCTTTATAGTTGGGTCTTCGTGGATGAAACAAGCGCATATGTTATTATTGGTATAACCCAAATCAACTACGAGAAACGCTCTCAGAATTGGAAAAGATCTAATGTATCAAATTCGTAACCAATGAGGATTTCTAGTTAAGGATGTTAAAAGAGAATGCTGCTTTTAAAACACATCTTGCTAAAATGATTTGGTCTCATATTTCACAACAATTATAAGCACATCCATGAGTATATTAACGTTATCATAAATGGTTAAATTCTACAGAGACTCGTTGGAATGAATATAATTGATCTTCTTAGTAAACTCTAATTTATATTCACAAGGTTTACATATTTTACTTTTAGGAGATGTAGGTTTCCCGCAATATATACATTTATTAAGCGTAACTTGATGAATAGTGATGTAGTTTACGAGTTTGTCTTGAAAATTAAGAAGCGCATCATATACGCCATTAATTTGTGTACTAACTTGCTCGAGAACGTCTCTTACCTTATCTCTTATGGCGTCATGAGAATAAGGACACTCATTAATTTGAAATTTATACCCTTTTAAGTAAGCATACATCGCAATTTCTCTTTCTGAAATACGGCGTAAAGGTTTTATTCTCGGTATAAATTCCTCTGAAATGTTATTCAATCTTAAAATTCTTTCTAAATCACCCCTGAGAACATTCATTAAAATTGTTTGCGCCTCATCATCTTTGTTATGCCCAGTAGCAATTTTGTTTGCACCCAGTTCTTCTGCAATCAAATTGATCGCCCTTCTTCTAAAAACACCACAAACGCTACAAGCAGAACCTTTATACACATTAGCTTTAACATATTCCGTCAGGCTACCTCCAAAAAGTTCCCTATAAGAAACAACTTTATGTGGAATAGAGTATTTTTGGGTTATAACTCTTGCATATTCAATGGCTTCGTTTCTATAATTACCACCTTCAATTTCAATCCCCTCATCAATAGTGACCGCAAAAAGTTTAATTTTTTGTAGTTTTTTGGCAAGTTTGCCCATAATATCAACTAGAACGATACTGTCTTTACCGCCTGAGACCGCTAAAAGAATCTTATCACCAATTTCTATCATATTATAATGCTTAATCGTTTTGACAGCTTTTTTATATATGTAATTTAAGAAACACTTTTTGCAATATGAAATTCCTGAATTGTTGTCCAAATACACCGCTTTTTCTCCGCATTCACAAAACAATCTGTCCATCTTGTAAATTATTATCATCACATCTAATTTATATTTGATGTCATCAACAACACCATCATTAGAATCTCACGTTCAGAGCATTCTGCAAAACGCTTTGAATCAAACCGTAAGCTTCGTAAATTGGTTTCTATATTCAATTCTTAAGGCACTATTACAAATTTTACAGCCTGTAGCACTTATGGTTTTATTAATAGGTACTATATTATGGGCTACAGGTCTTGAAAGAAGAACGGGAAAGCGCCTGGTAATAGGAGCCTTAATAATCTGGTTTATTAGTTTAATATTTTGATGATATTGAGGAATCTTAATATATCTTATGGAGCATTACAAGAAGGCTGTGCACTATGTCTTATTGGCCGAAAGATGACATTATTCATAACTGGTCTTTGTCCTAATAAATGCTATTACTGCCCAGTTTCTTCTGATAAGATGTGGAAAGATAAAGTTTACGCGAACGAAAGGCTAGTAAACAGCGTCGAAGACGCAATAGAAGAGGTGCGTAATTCTGGTGCGTTGGGCACTGCGATCACTGGCGGTGAACCTCTAGTTGTCATAAACAGAGTTATAGAATACATTACAGCCTTAAAAAAGGAGTTTGGTAAAAAACATCATATACATCTTTATAGTGGCTTTCCAAATTTAAAACTCGAAAACGCTGAACGCCTTTTCATCTCTGGCTTAGATGAAATACGCTTCCATATAATAGCAGCCAAAGGAGTCGAGGATTCAATTCAAGTAGCATCACGCTTTCCTTGGCGAGTGGGTGTCGAAATACCAGCACTACCAGAGTTAGATTACATAGAAATTGCAAAAAGAGCAAAAGAATGCGGTGCACAATTTATGATTTTAGATGAATATGAAATAAATGAGGAAAACTATTTCGCCGCTAAAATTAAACATGATCAATGCCAAAACGCATTATTGGCCGCTTCAGAAAATAAAATTACAAGTATTTTAAAAGAATTACAAAAAATTCTACCAGTTCATTATTGCACTGTGCTTTCCAAATATCAAATTCAGTATAGAAATAGGTTAGTTGCTTCTTTTTATGCCAAGCAATACAAAAAAGCCGAATTGTTAGATGACGGCACGGCGATAAGAAGATCAGGAAACAAAACGATAAGATTTTTACCAGTTTTCAATGAACCAATTTATGAGGTGTTGTAAAATTTAATAGGAAATCTCAAGATAGCAGCTATTCCTCCAAGCCCAATTAATTCCTCACCCTTTTCATGATGTTCTGACACAAAGACAATTTTTGCTCCAAAACTTTCTGCTTTGACAATTAATGGTATTAATTCCTCATATTTGTCTTTGAACATACGAGCCGAAACGATTAATTCTTTTACAACACCCATCTCTATAGCTTTTTTTACATCACTTAATCCAATTAACGCCCTGCCATCGTCTGATAGCAATTCGTTCATCAAGCGCTCCAGTGTTCTAATTTCGTATCCTATCCTTATTTTTTGAACAAATGATTTTTCTAAAACTTTTTCAACAGCTTCTTTAATACCAGCCGTTCCGCCGTAAGAAGTGTCGAGTAAATACCACTGTAAATCTTTAGCTCGCATACCAAGCATAGAAAACAACTGGTTTCTTATTTTTCTTTAAATGTGTTGGGCCAGCAAAGACAAGCAAACCCGAATTTTCAATATAATTTTTTAATTCTGTTGCCAATTTGATTATTTGCGTTTCTAATTTTTCATCAATTTTTTCATCTTGTTTTCCTGGCCTTTCTAAAAACCATGTTCCAAGAATTTGTACACCATAATCCCATAATTTGGCAAGTGCAACTTCATCATAATCAACAGAAATAATAAGAAGTGGGTTTAATGAATTTTCTCTTTTCAGTTCATCAAGTTCACTTTTACTCCAAGTATCTTTTATAATTGTTACAATCGACCCTACACGAATAACTAAAGTGTGATAAGATCCCAAAACACCTATTTCGTCGGGATCTGAAACAACTCTACCAGTAGCTCTAAGCGAATCTGTAAAAGGTTCGTAAGAAACTTTTTCGACCTTGATCCTAAGCTTTGTTGCAATTCTTTCGCCCCTTTCTGTTCCATCTCTGCTTTTTATCATTCTCGTCGTTTTAGATTCTACTTCACAACCTTTAGTTAGAAGCGTCTCTAAAACCCAAAGATCATTTGTGTTCGTAATTTGAAGAGAAACTGTTCCTTCTTTTTGATTAAACGAGAGAACTCTCATTCATTAACTCACTATTTCATCGAAAGTTAAAACAACGACACCACTTGGTTTTCTAACTATGTTGCCAAGTCTATTTCCAATCACATATTGAATTGATTTTTCCATTGCAATATCGAGTATTCTTTGACTTATTACACCATCAAAAACTACCGCAAAAGGCATTTTGTCTTTAATATCTTGCAAAACTTCTGCCATTTCTTTAACAGGTATGCGTTTAATTTCGTTAAGGTCTTTGTCCAAAATAACTGCCTCGAGCGTACCATTTAAATTTTTCACGTAGTTGAAAATCTTTTCTGGTACGGGAAATCTTTGTTTGGGTATTTGCTCATGAAGAGTTTGAATGTGACCAACAACTTCACTTACAGGAACTTTTGACATGAGCGCCTTCATGATTTCTTTTCCAGTGAGTTCTTCCACCTCTTTTCCTTGAGGAGCCCTTGCTACAAAGTCGATTTCGGCAACTTCTAAAAGTCGCTTTAAAATGAGATCACCACCCCTGTCGCCATCTAAGAAAACTGTAGTTTCTTTTGTTTTTGACAACTCTATAATTGTTTTTGGCACTTTTTCTGCGGCGCCGCCTAAAGATATTGCGTTTCTATAACCATACCTTAAAAGGTTTAAAACATCGGCCCGTCCCTCCACAATTATTATAGAATCGGACGTATCAATTTCTGGTCCTGCGTCCAATTTTTCTGGTCCATATTGTATTAAAGAAGCTTCTCTGACTCTACCGAGTAAATCCTGTAAAAGCTCTTTTACATCTACCTTTTGCTGTTTTCTTTCCCAATTTTCTAAAATTTCTTTTGCTCTTGAAATAATTTTGTTTATTCTTTCTACTCGTGTGTCTTCTATTTCTTCTAAAGTGATTTTTGCTGAATAAGGACCTATGCGTTCTATATTTTCAACAATTGAAGCTATAAGCGCTGTTTCGGCTTTGTCTAAATTCGAAGGTATTAGTATCTTGCCAATGCTTTTGTTTTCATGTACTTCCAAATCAACTATAATTCTTCCTATTCGCCCCTTTTCAAGGAGTGATCTAAAATCATATTCTTCATTGAAAAGACCTTCTGTTTGACCAAAAATAGCCCCTATAACGTCACTTTTATCGACTATTCCTTCAACTTCACATGTAGCACGAATTATATATTTCGTAGCATTTGGAGAAATGCCACCCATTTTTATCAAAAATAAAATTCACTTTGGTTATTATAAGCATAGCTAAAGGTGCGGCCTGTCGCCCGACCTCTGACACTACAGTTCATAGCGGGCATAACGCCCCCTTACCGTAGCCCTCGAATCGGGCTTTAGTGGCCGCACCTGTTTCAAATATTCTAAGACTCACTTAAAAAGTCAATTTTGTTAAATCCGAATCAAAAAGACGTAATTCAAAAAACGCTACTGGATATTCTATATTTCTTTTTAAAAGAATTTCGGGTTTAATCTCTCCTATAACACCAATTTCTGAGTCGCCAATAAAAACTTTACCTCCCCTTTTTGGGATTATACAATCCATTTTTCTCTCTCTAAATTCAATGTTAAGCCCTAAGTCTAAAGCAAATTGATTAAGATAGCTCTTTATATCCGCTAATGTTGCTATATTGTCACATATAAGTGCTGCTACATTAAAGCTCTGTTTATAAACGTTTTTTATAGAGTAGCAGACCCCTCCAGTTTCAAAAATTTTTATCGGCTTTGGTTTGTTTTTGTTCTTTGAAAGAAAACTTAGTAGCTTACTAATGATAGACGTTCGCAAAACATTTAACTCTTCTGGTTTAGGATTATTTATTCTTATAGGCTCAAAGCCAAATGTAAAATCTTCTATTTCACGTTCAGAAGCAAGCATAAAATTATTTACTTCAACGAACCCTAACAATGAAAGACTATTTCTACTAGCTCTGAGTATTAAGGTTAATGGATGCAATTTACCACGAGTATAATGCCTTGGATATTCAGGCTCAATCTTGTGATATCCATACATTATTGCAATATCTTCAATTATATCTACTTTATGTAATACATCTAGTCTGTAACGCGGAACTTGAACAATTAACTCATGATCACGTAATAATGTTTTAAAGTCACATTTTTCTAAAAGAGTTGTAAGATTTTCTGGTGATATTTTTAATCCTAATACTGATTCTACCTCACTGGGGTCTAATCTAAATTCGTTAAATTCAGATTTGTAAGAAAACTCTGTAAGCGATTGTGTGTGAAGCCCCTCATTTTCTTTGCATAAAATTGGTATGCTACTTATTTCCCCACCATACTCTGCAATATTAACTGCCAACATTTGCGCTATTGCTTTTACAGTCTCAAAAGAATCGCCAGTAACATCTATTAAAATTGTAGTCGTCGAGTCTGTTAATTTCGTAAGCTCAGAATTAATTATAGGAGGCATAGAGAGTATTTCATTATTTTTCGAATAAAAAAGCGGATACCTATCTTTTCCAGCTAGGAGTTTTCCATATTCTTTCCCTTGTTGAGTTTCTTTCAGAATTTCTTTAGCGCCCATATTTCTTTCATTACCTAAAGGAACAAACGAAATTTGATCTGGAGGCAAACCAGCATATATCAATTCATGAGAACGTATTTTAGAAACATCGTGTAAACCAACAGCAAATCTTTTTCTCTCTCTAGAGGCCACTTCGTGGAGTTTTTCTTGAAACGCTATAATATCCATAACCGCATCTGTGTCAAGTTTGACATTTCTAACAATATAGCTAGCTATATATGGTCTTACATCTCTTATACTTGTATAATCATTAAATATTTTAAAATCCTTATCTTCTTTTATTATAAGAGGTTGTTTTCTTAAATTTAAAAAACTTCTAAAAGCCCTAGCCAAACCAGAAGCACATAGAAGATCAAGCCTATCGGTGCTTAATTCGATTTCTATTTCATCGTTCATGACGTTTTCTATTTCTCCTTTAAAATTGAAAAGCAAAAAATCAAGTTCTTCGAATTCTAATTTTTTTGTCAAAAGCTTCTCAATGTGTGACTTTTTAACCTTTATTGTGGGCAAATTTTATCTGCACCTCTTCTTTTAACAACAAAGAATCTAAGTTTTGCGAAAACAGTTCTCGAATGTCTGAAAGGTTATAATATACCATCGCAAATCGAGTAATTCCAATCCCCCATGCTAAAACAGGAACCTTTATTCCCAGCGGTAGCGTTACTTCTGGTCTGAAAATTCCACCTGGTGCTGCTTCAATCCATCCCAATTTATCATGATAAATATAAGCTTCTACGCTTGGTTCGGTGAACGGAAAATAACCTGGTTTAAATCTAATTTTTTCCACGCCGAGACTTTTTGAAAAGGCTTCAAGAATTCCAAACAAATTTTTCAAATTAAGCCCCTCCCCTCCAATTATTCCCTCACACTGATGAAACTCTGGTAGATGTGTTGCGTCAATGGCATCGCGTCTAAAGTTACGATCGATTGTAAAATATTTAAATTCATTGTGTACACCTTGCGCTAATTTTCTAATAGACACTGCAGTTGTGTGCGATCTTAAGATTAATGTGCAAGCATTGCTCATTTCCCATTTGTTTCTCCATCCTAAAGAACCAGTTTTCCATCCATTTAAATGGGTTTTCATAACATTTTCAGCTATTTCTGGCGGTATAGAAGGGTCTAAAATTAAATCTTTATTTGATATGTTAAATTTGTCTTGCACCTCTCTCGCAGGGTGATCTTGCGGGACAAACAATGCGTCAAAATTCCAAAATTCGTATTCGACATATGGCCCAAACATCTCTTCAAAACCCATGGAAATCAAAATCTCTTTTACTATTTCTAAAAATTCAATATAAAAATGCTTTTTCCCCCTTTGATAAAAGGGTTCTTTAGAAAAAGAAAGCGAAATTGTTGGGAGATCAAGATTTTTATAATTACCAGTTACCAACATTTCATGTGTAAGCACAGGTTGTCCAATTACAATTTGTCTGATATCAACAGAATCATTAGGAACAACTTCAATTTTAGTTTCTGTTTTGTATTGAACAATCTGTCTTTCTTTTAAAATTAAAAAATCAGATTGCTTTTCTGGTGTAATAAACATTTCTTTTTTCTTTTTTAATTCAAAAAATGTATTAGAAAGTGTATCTTTATGATCACCAACAACTAGAAATTTTTTCCCATTTTCGGTAATGATCTTGAAAAGTCCCCTTCTTAATCCCCATGCAATTCCAGCATTAAAGTCTTCCTCTTTCATTTGTATTAATCCCTTAATTTCATCTATGGAGACCTTTCTAGAAAGACTTTCATAGATAAGATCTTCAGGTAGTTGAGTAAGATCTTCACCTCTTCTTGTTAAAACAGCTTTTTGAACTTCGACTTTAAAGCTTTTAATTAAACCTTTTTTTCAAGAGAGTCTAAAATAGAAGCAACAAATGATTTTGGACGATCGAAAGCATTACATAATTCTTCATGAGATGTGCGACCCTTCGCCAAAATAAAATCAAAAATCTTTTTCTCAATCTCTGTTAGATATATTACCATTGACATTCACCAACATAATGATTTAGTGGTTCACCATCAATATTTATTTCACCGTTTAATATACGTGTCGTAGAAATTGGCCTCCCGTCAAACGCTCTAACGGTTTCAACAACTATTATTGTAACTGGTGAAAAGCCCTTTGAAATTCTTATTTTATTAATTTCACACGCATATGGTAAATTTTCTTCACTGGTTATAAGATAAGAATAATCTTTTTCGAAAATTACGGGACCATAATGATCTTTTAAAGGAAAAATTTCAGGTTCGATATTAAAATTAGTGATAAAGAATTTTTTTACATTATAGCTCCTTATCTCAAAGCTTGGTACTGGATGGTATTTTTCAACTAATGGAAATAATGTAACACCAACCGTAACGTTTGTGTTTCTTTTTACACACTCATAGAATAACTTAGTGTGTCCTTTGTGTATTATTGCAAAAGTTCCACCTGTTGCAGATTTCATGATTATTAAGACCCCCACGGGCCCGGAGGGATTTGAACCCTCGACCTACGGCTCCGGAGACCGCCGCTCTGTCCATGCTGAGCTACGGGCCCTATACACAAACGATTTAAGCATGAATTTAATCTTATGCTAACCCTTTATTAGTGGTTTGGACAGAATAAGTTACATTTAGTTGAGTAAAACAACATCACATATAGGATGGATGTATTTGTATTCACTTTGCTATAATAACAACCCTCCCCATATACGAAGTCATTGTAGAATTTCTGATAGCGTTTTAAAACTTCCGCTCTTGGTTTACACATTCATCGCCAATCTGGACAATTAACTTTAAATCAACATAATAAATAAAACCTTTAAGCGGGGTTGTCCGAGCCTGGTCAAAGGAGGCGGACTCAGGCTCCGTCGCGTAGAGCTGCGTGGGTTCAAATCCCACACCCCGCATACGACAGAGTTGTTATCTTGCGATTATGCATGCATTACAGTGACGGACCAAACACTCAGTATATTTTCACCGCGTTATAATCCAAAAACCAAGAACTCATTTTTGGGATTTTCAATTAGTTACACATCTTTGATTGTATTTGTAAGTAAGTTTTAATAAAAGGTTGTGTGAATATCAGTTTTTCATACTTGATTGTTATACTTGCTCGATTTTAATTCAGCATAATCTTAATAAAGTGCAAATTTCTTGTTAATGCAAAAGCTAATTCATAACAACGTTCAAATCAGATAATTATTGATCGTCCATCTTTAGTTTGTATCCAACGAAAGTCTATAAAACTATGTATTACATATTATTTTGATAATGTATTAATCTTTATCGCTTAATAGTTAAGCTTTCTTAAGTTCTCTAACCTTTTTAATTATGTCTAACAAAAGCAAAACGTTTTGTAGCTCAATATTCATTGATGCTGGCGTGCTACCCTTAAGCCGATTTATTGATTGCTCTATTAAAAACGAAGCAACGTTTTCAAGATTGCTCAGTGTTGATGGTAGAGAGGCTTTTTCAATAATATCGCTTTCATTTGAAACTATTACAACTTTTTTTTCACAATTAACACAATATAAATCTCCTGATTTTAATTGAACTAATGGTGAGGAACAGGCAGGACACGCTTCTTGTCTAAGTTTAGCCCCTTCCATTAGCATTCTCGCAATTTTTTTGCTTATTTGCGATGACATGACTAAACTTTCTAACCAAAAGTATATATTTCTATCTTATTCATAAAGAAGTGGAGGTCGGTAAGTATGACTCTCAAAATGACTAATGAGGAAAAAATTAAACAAGCTTTAATAATACTACAGCAAATATCCGATGATAATACTATTCCAAGAAATATAAGAAAGACGGCCCAAGAAGCATCGAAAATACTGCAATCAAAAAATCTTACAGCGGGCGTTAGAGCTGCAAACGCCATAAGTCTTGTTGACCAGATTTCCCAAGATCCTAATATGCCTCCCCATACTAGGGTTCAGTTATGGCAAGTGGTAAGCACATTAGAAACAGTTAAAGATTAACTTATTTTTTAATATCAGAAACATAAGGTAGAAGACGTTTAACTATTCTTTTTAAGTTGTTGTAGCACATTTAGCTTATTTACAATTAATACCCAATTTTTTCTTAACAACATCAAAAATTTTTTTCGCTAATACTTCACTTTTTTCTGTTGCATCAAATACAATCATATTGTATTTGTTGGCAAGATACAAATATAGCTTTCTTACTTTGTTTAAGTACGAAAGGTTTTCAAATTTATCAAATTGTTTTAATCGGCTTAAACCTATGGCAGGGTCTATATCAAGCAAAAACACTAGGTCTGGTTTGGGTGCAAAAGAATTAATAAATTCTATGTAGCTCAGCGGGACACCACAAGCACCTTGGTAAGCAAGTGAAGAATAAAAATATCTATCTAAAATGTAAATAAAATTTTTTTCTGTCAAATTAATATCCTTCAAATGTAAAGCACGGTCTGCAGCAAAAAGAAGGGCGTTGGATAGTGGAAGAGAAATTGAACCTTCTCTTAATATTTTTTGTTTTATCAACGTTCCTACTGGGCCATCAGTTGGTTCACTTGAAAGTTGAACTTTTAAACCCAAACTTTTTAAATTTTCTGAAAGTAACTTTCCTTGAGTAGTTTTACCAGAACCATCGATACCTTCAAATACGATTAATGTGGCCATAACAAATTTTTAACTGTAATATATATTAATGTATTGTGAACAAAAAATTTTATAGTGAAATTATGGACCCTATTCATGGATACATTTCATTTACTGAGATTGAGAGAAAAATCATTGATACAGAAACTTTTCAAAGACTTCATCGTTTAAAACAGTTAGGAATGGCTTTCGTAGTTTATCCAGGAGGTATACACACTCGTTTTAGTCATTCGATTGGTGCCATGCATTTGGCAGGTTTATCTGCCCAAAAACTTATTGAAGATGGCATTTTAGGAGAGGACGCTTGGCAAATTGCCAGACTAGGTGCGCTTCTACATGATATAGGACATGGTCCATTTTCGCACTCTTCTGAAAACACACTAAAAAAGAAAACGGGATTAACACATGAGGATATGACAAGCAAATTAATTTTAGAAACTGAAATAGGCGACAAATTGGAAGAAGAAGGTTACGATAAAAACTTGATGTCTAAATTAGCAATTGGTCAAGCAGATTATAAAGGCAGCAAAGTTATTAGTAAAATTATAGCTGGTCAAGTCGACGTTGACAAACTAGATTTTTTAAATAGAGACGCTCATTTTACTGGCGTTCCTTACGGAAAGGTCGATCACCGAAGATTAATAGAAGGGCTTCAAGTTTATTCAAATGATTTAGTAATAAACTATAACGCTTTGTATGCACTAGAACAGTTTATCATAGCGCGCTATGAAATGTTTAAAGCGGTTTATTATCATCGCACAGTAAGAGCGGCAGAAACTATGTTTGACAAAATTTTAGGCTCTTTTTCAGATGAATTAGGAATAAGTGATAAAATTTCGTCGCAAGAATACCTTGGATTAGATGATGGTTATGTTTGGAGCAAATTACGACAACTGTGCAAAACGGAATTTAAAGAAAAAGAAAAAAGAAATCTCAGCAACTGTTTAATATGTTGCAGAAAAGAGAACTCTTAAAAAGCTGTTATGAAATTTTGCGCCATGAAACGGACCCGTCTGGAAGGATCATGGAAAATGAAAAAGTTGTTTTCGCGATTATTGAAAGCATAGCGACTGAGGCTGGGGTAGATGTCGAAGATGTTTTTATTGATTCACCAGCATTGCCAACAATACCATTGGGCACCTTTGGCGATAAAACTTTTGATGTTAAAATATTTGATGAAAAAACAAAAAATTGTTAAGTCTAGCAAAAATTTCACCAATTGGTGAAGCATTAACCCGTTATATGGAAGTAATAAGGGTGTACACTCTGCCTAAACACAGAGAAGCTGTTTCGTTAGCCGCGACAAAAGTTTTCAAACGAGAATTTCTTTCTGAAAAGGTGTCGTATTAAGTTTTTATAAATAATAACTACGTGGAACAAACGGAACAATTATTAAAAGAGGCGCTATCGACCTTTGCGTATTTTCCTACTGAAATACAAAAAAGAATTCTAGAGATAATTTTTTTGACGCAAAAACGAAAGATTTTTTCACTCATAGAAGCGGCGAATGGTTTAGGAAAAACGACTTGTATTGCCGTAGCTGCAAAAGTACTAAGCGATCATGGTATTAAGTCAGCGATCTTTTGTTCCACTTACTCACAGATTGCAAGAGTGATCTCAGAAATAAGAAAGTTAGCCGAAAAACAAAAAGTGATTACAATAGGTAGTAGAAGCGCATTTTGTTGTGCTGATGGTATTAGCCAACCAAAAGCGATATGCACAATCAGCAAACTAAGGGGAACTTGTGTTTTTGGAAAACCAACGATGGATCATTCAAAATGGCTTCTTACCAAAGAAGAAGCAATAGAATACTACGCCTCAAAAGGAGTTTGCGCATACGAAGCTAGTTGGAAAAGTATTAAAGAAGCAGATATTATCGTTTGCCCCCAAGCTTATCTATTATATGAAGAACCTTGGTTCAAAATTTCTCAATATTTACCACGAAGTTTTGTGTTTGTCGATGAGTGTCATAATTTGATTAACAAAGGTGTAAATTGTTTTTCTTTTGAATTAAGATTTACTTCAAAAGTTGGTATCGTCTTTGAAAGAATTTTAAGAAGTAAAAGAATTTGGTCAAAAAAAGCATTACTAGAAAAGTTCACGAAAATTTGTGACCCCTTTTCAGCGTTTGAGAAAGAGGCAGAAGAACAAATAATTATGAAAAATGTAAAGTATTTAAACGCTCTTGTTGAAGACTACGAAAAAATAAAGTTGCTATCAAATGAATTTTATGAAAAATTATATATAAGAAATAACATTTGTGAAGGTTTTGTTGGAATACCTGAAGATAAACTTTCAGATAGATTCGTTTTCTTTGAATCGGGAATATTCGTATCTGCAACACCAGGTTCTCTAGAAGCATACGAAGTAATCGTGAGAAATCGCCCCCTTTTTGTAGAAATTTTGCCAAGTCCTTATACAAAAAAAGATCTTAGCGTTCTATTAATCGATGATTTCACAACTCGATATATAGAAAGAAAGGATAAAGACTATTACGAAGTTGCTAATAGAGTTGAGAAGATTTTTGCAGCATCGCCAGGAAGAAATATAGCAGTATATTTTCCTTCATACGAGTATCTATATAAGACTCTTGATGAGCTTTTGATGATTGATCCTTATTGGCGCTTAACTAATGATCAAACTACCTACATTCTTCTAAAAGATCAAGTAAGACTAATTTTTGACGTGCAAGGAGGTAAAAGCGCTGAAGGGCACGAATATACAGGAGGTGTGGATATAGTATTGGTTGTGGGTTTGGGTTTACCCTTTCCTAAGCCTTTCTTAACAAAACGCGTAAATAAATACAGACGATTTTACCACAAAAATAGCGAGATACCAGCTTATATAAGTTGGAGCGTTCAAAAAGCTGTCCAGGCAGTAGGTAGGTCTGTCCGCGGACCAAATGACAGAGGAATTGGCTTACTTATGGATAAAAGATTTTGTAGAAGAGATGTCATTCAAACCATGCCAAAGTGGTTTAGAAAATGTATTGTGAAAAGAGTTGATTTTAATAATGCTTTAGAATATGTTAGAAGGTTTTGGTTATAATGCAAGATTTTAACATGCTTGACCCATTTAGGCAATTGCACTTTGGATCAATAGATTCAGGGAAAATTTGTCTTGTTTATGGTAGTAAATCTTCAGGAAAAACTCTTTTTGCGTTATTAGCATCTTTACTCTTTTCTCTAAAGGGTCAAAGAGTATTGTTTTTATCAGGAACTAGACAAATACCTATTTTCAAGTTTTTCCAATTAGTAAAAGCGTACCGCATAAAATTCGAAAACTTATGTAACATTTTTTTTATTAGATTTGCTTCAGACACAAACGAAGCGCAAGTATTGCGTTTTGTAAAAGAAATGAAACCGAGCCTTTTGGTGTACGATAATTTTACAGATTTGTATATAAACTTTCTTTCAAAATATCCAAAATTGGCAATTCATTATAGGCGCATGCTTATAAATTTTCTTGCTGAAATAAGGCATCTAATCTTTTATGAAGATATTTCAGTTATACTTACACTTGGTGTTTCAGAGAATTATAGCAAAAAATCAATTGGTTATAATCCATTTAATTATTTTTCCGACTATCAACTATTATTAACTCGTTTAAGTCAGAAGAAACACCTCTATTTGGCTCGTCTTCCAGTAATGGAAAAAGAAGAGAGACGCTTTTATGTAATAAATGAAAAAGGTTTTAAGGTGAAAAGAGCTGAATGAACTTGTTGTTATCGTTTTTACGCTTTACTATTTACTTCCTGCAATGGTGGCTAATGCGACTCCTGTTCTTATAAAAAAAGGACACCCTCTAGACTCAGGTAAAACTTTATCAGATGGCTTTAGATTATTCGGAGATGGAAAGACATTCGAGGGGTTTTTTGCAGGAAGCACGGCGGGTATTATCATTAGTGTACTTGAAGCTTTTTTGGCAACTAAAAGAATTGAAACATTAGTAATTGATAGTAGTCTGTCTATAGGTGCTTTGCTCGGCGATCTAGCTGGTGCTTTTATAAAAAGACGCTTGGGTTTCCCAAGGGGATCTCCAGCTCCTCTTTTAGATCAACTTGACTTTGTCTTGGGAGGGTATTTCTTGTCGAGTCTCATTAGTGTATTTTTGAATGGTAATTTTGAGGTTTTTGGCGATTTATTACCAGCTAGCTTGCAATTACAAATTGTGACTACATCTTTGTATATTATTCCAATTATTCATTTGTTAACGAATAGAATAGCGTATCGGCTTAAATTAAAAGGTTTCCCTTGGTAAAATTGAATTTTCAGATAAACGTTTAAATAATTTATCATTTTTATAGTGAAGATTAATAACAACTTTTCCTTTTCTTTTCTTAAAATTGTCTCTCCAATCAGAATGAAAAATTCCTACGGCAATAGTTTGCTTTTCGGGTGATTTGACTAAAACCGAATTTATCACACCTTCTTTTAGAAACGTTATACCAGGCGCCATTACATCTGCGCCATTCAAGATTTTTTCAACTGCTCCTTTATCAACTTCAATAATTGAGCATAAACTTTCGTATTTCGATGCAACTGTTAGAAAGGGAACTACATTATTTGAAACTCTGACTATTATTGGAATTTTCTTGTCTAATAACAACACTGAAACTTCTTTGTCTATTTTAGCAATCCACAATGTATTACTTTTTTTATTAAAATTAAGTGGTTCTAAATAAACATTTAATCCTTCTATTTCACGCTTACTTGCTTGATGCAGTATGAGATTCAATTTCAAATAAATTTTACTTGGTCATATAATTGTCTTACTGATTTCTTAAACATTCAATATTGTGTACTTAAATGATGGGTTTTTTGACTTTCGCTAGTTCAAATTGTCGATTTAATCTTAAGACGTTTATCTGAAACCTTAAATTCTTTTTCAAAAATTCTAAAATATGCTAAATAGGTTTAAGCATGCATTTAACGCTCTGTTAACAAAAACTGTAAGCGTTTTCGCGAGGCTCGGTCTTACACCCAATTCTTTAACGATTATTGGATTTTTGCTTGCGCTTGTTTCTGCCTTTTTAATATTTCAAAAGCTGTATTATTTAGCAGCAATAATTTTCCTATTTAGCGCCCTTTTTGACGCGCTAGACGGCGCATTGGCACGATTAACAAACAGAGTTTCGAGATTTGGAGGAGTTTTGGACTCTGTTATAGATCGTTACGTTGATTCTATTCTTATTCTTTCAATTTGGTGGAACACTCATGTGCCGTTTTTAATTGCCTCACTGGCTTTAGTTGGTTCTTTGCTTACTAGTTATACAAGGGCTAGATTAGAATTGGAACAAATAGGTTCTTTAGCTAGCATTGGAATAGTTGAAAGACCTGAGCGAATTTTATTGCTTTTTATCGCGCTTTTATTTATTAGTTATGCAACATATATTTTTTTCATCTTAGCGATACTTTCGAACATTACAGTAATTCAAAGACTTAACTATGGACGAAAAAAACTTTCAAAGTAACTAATCTAATAAAATTCTTTTTTTCTTTCTTCTTTAGCTCTTTGGCTGCGAAGACCCATATATACGGCACATTTCACACAATAACTTTTTGTAACAACCGATTTAAGGATTATAGTTCCCTTTTTAGCAAGTTCTTTTGCAAGTTGAGGATCGACAGGGCTAACTGTTTTGGTAACTCGAATTGCCTTGTCTCTTGGCACCCATGCACCACAGCTGTCGCATTGTATTAATTCAGCATGTCCCTTAGCTCCCTTTGCTCTACCACGATTTCTCCTTTTTTTAGGCAATTCAATCCCATATTTTAAACTTGGGGGGAATAATAAGTGTGGTGATATAGTGAACTGCTACGTTGGGCATCAAAAACCTGCAATCAAGCATAAGACTTCATCATCACACCATCGACTTTTTGAAATAAAGAAAAATGCAACTCCTGAAGTACAAACGATGACAAATATCACTGGGTATTTCTAAACTTACACTGTTAAAGGCGAATCGCAACAACTAATAAAATTTTCTTTACAATTTTCTGCACGATTTTGGATTTTCTAGAATCTATATAACATTATTGAGAAAACCGCGGTGATTACCTCAATTGTTTTAATCCATGTTCGTATTTATTTCATTTTATATGGTTTTGAATCCTTTATAAAAAGCTGAAATTTTTATTGGCCTTAGAATAAAAGGCATGTAGCACACATCCGAATTTAGCAGGATTTAAATAAGTGTTTACTTCCTATTGGCAACGCATAGGGTGTTAAAAAATGAGTGAAGAGGAAGAGGAAATAGAAGAGGAAGAATTTGAGGAAGAAGATTTTGAGGAAGACCTTGATGTAGAAGATGAGTTTTTAGAGGAAGATCTTGAAGAATTTCCAGAGGAAGAGGAAATAGAAGAGGAAGAGTAGGTCTTTTATTCATGATGAAATATTTTATTAGGTAGATTTATTGTGCAATATTGCCCTAAATGTGGTGGAGTAATGATACGCAAACGAGAAAAGAAAAAATTAGTACTCGAATGTGTAAAATGTGGTGCCACAGCGCCGTATACTTCTAGTAAAATAGAAGAAAAAGTCACTCCTGTAAAAAAATCTATTGACGTGGTCATCGAAACACAAGAAGAAGACGAAAAGCTTCAACAAGAATTACGTGAGGCTTTTTTAGAATCGTATGACATGGTTTCAGAAGAGGAAGAAGGAGAAGAATAATTGGTGACATACAAAGTTGCGTATAGCTGCGGTAGAACAAGACCAATGCAGGCCAGAAAAATGTGATACACTTTGTATTAGAGTTTGCCCTGTTGAAAGGACAAAACCAGAAACAATTATAATCGATAATGTAACAAAAAAAGCTAAGATAGATGAAAACCTCTGTATAGGATGCGGAATTTGTGTAAATAAATGTCCATTTTCGGCTATTTCAATTGTAAACGTTCCTGATGCATGGTCTAAGGTGGTTGTACATAAATATCATTCTAGTGGCTTTTCTCTTTTCTGGTTACCTATTCCAAAGAAAGGCGCCGTATTAGGTTTAATAGGGCGTAATGGTGCAGGGAAAACGACTGCGATAAAAATACTCTCTGGAGAAATTGTACCTAATTTGGGATTTAACGAAAGCGAAAGAAAAAAGTAATAGAATTCTTTAGAGGAAAAGAGTTGCAAAAATATTTTTCTGATCTCTATCAATCAAGAATCAAAATAGCTGTAAAGCCCCAGTATTTAGATCATTTAAGAAAAGATGTGCCGCTTTCCGAATATTTGAAAAATTATAGACAAGAACTTTTGGCAGAGTTTAATCTAAACCATTTATTAACTAGAAAAATGAAAGAACTTAGTGGGGGAGAGTTGCAGAAAGCTTCAATAGTTCACACAATTTCACAACAAGCAGACGCATATTTTTTTGATGAGCCGGCCAGTTTTCTTGATGTAAAAGAACGCTTAAGCATGGCAAAAGCGATACGAAAACTTGCAGAAGAAAACAAATATGTGGTGGTGGTTGAACACGATTTAATAGTACTAGACTATCTTGCAGATTATGTAACGATCGTGTATGGTGAACCAGGAGCTTATGGATATTTTTCTAATCCATATAGTACAAGAAACGGAATAAATTATTTGTTACAAGGTTATTTACCTGATGTAAATATGAAATTTAGGAGTTATCAAATTCTCTTTACAAAAAGAAGTTCTGATGAGTTTATTGCCAAAATAGAAGAGTATAAATGGCCAAATTTAGAGACGAAATACACAAATGGTTTTAAACTAAAAATTACTGAAGGATCTGTGAGTAAAGGAACAATTGTAGGTATAATAGGAGAAAACGGTATTGGTAAAACAACATTTGTAAAAACGTTATATGAATACTTCTCAAAAGCTTACTTAAAAAGTAGATCGCTAATATTAAGTTACAAACCCCAAACATTAAGCCCAAAATTTGATGGTTCTGTTGAAGAATTATTTAAAAAGATGTCTGCTCATGCATTACAAGACGAACAGTTCTTAACTGAAGTGTATGAACCACTACAGATCCAGAAGCTTTCACAAAAACAAATAAAAGAATTAAGTGGGGGAGAACTCCAGCGCGTTGCAATAGCTTTTACCCTTTCAGTAAAAGCAGATATATACTTGTTAGACGAGCCAAGCGCTTATCTTGATGTCGAACAAAGGCTAGTTACAGCAAAGGCCATTCGTCGAACTATTGAAAACAAAGGCGCTATAGCGTTCGTTATAGATCACGATTTGGCATTAATCGATTATATAGCAGACAATCTTATTTTGATTAAAGGCAAACCTGGTCTTTTTAGGAGAAACCACCCAACCTTTAAGTTTACGAAGCGCTTTAAACTCTTTTCTTAAAGATCTTAATATCACTTTTAGAAGAGATAAAGACACTGGTAGACCGCGTGTAAATAAAGAAGGTAGCTATCTAGATAGGTATCAAAAGGAAATTGGAGAATATTATTATGAATCGTCAATAGAAGAAAGTTCAGAAGAATCCATCAAGCAAGGAATTCAAAGCTAACAGAGGGTCTTTTGCGAGCGTAAACCCTGATGACACAAGAATACCATCAGCACCAAGCGTTTTTGCAATTTTTACGTCTTCAGAATTCTTAATACCTGCGCCACATAGCTTCAATGATTCAGGGTGTGCACGTTCAATTTCTGAAAAGAATCGTAATAACAGTTGAGGTTTTGCCTTGGAAACAGAAACTTGACCAGCTATAAGTTCAGGAGGTTCTATCGCAATCATGTCAAATTTTGCATCCCTGAAATTTGCTAAAAAATCTGGTTCAGGAACGCAAAGACATGTTTTTAAACCCATCTCACTGCTCTTTTTGCAATAAAAACTATTTCTTCTATAGATTGCGGATATTCCGAGTGATTAATAGTCACCCTTTTACGCCTATTTCTAGTAAATTTTGAATGCCAACCTTTCCAGTTCCACGACCTTCAATTATTGGGTCACAATGCTGAGCTAAAATGTCAGCCTCGGTATTTAGACCTAAAAAAGAAGTATCAGTTATTTGGGGCGCTATGTATAATTTAACTCCTTTGTTGATTGAAAGTATATGCGCGGCATTAGCTAGTGCCAAGCCTTTTTTTCCAGCTGTTACTTTATACGCCTTAAAGTTTAAAATAAGAATGGGATTCGGCACATTATATTTTTTAAAAAGTATCTTTATTAATTTACTCTTAATGTTTTTGATAGCGTCCAGAAAACAAGTTAGTGAGTGTGTAATTCGAACATGAAAGGGTTTCATCGCCATATTTAAATGTTTTTTAGTTATTAAACTAAACACTAAGAATTGATATCTATACTTATAGCTTATATAAAATCATTGCAAAACAGTAGTTTACGTCCAAAGCNTAAAAAACTTGCGAAAGGGGTTGTGAAATATTATTGAAAGCTCGTTATACGCCCAAAACATCAAAAACTGAAAAGATACTTTTATTGATGCTTGATTCATGTTATTATGATATTTATCAAAAAATGGGGTGAGCCATTAAATAAAGAAACCACCAATACGAATATCCTGATTATTCAGAATATTTTCTCGTTTTAATTGGTATCCTAAACACACATAAAAACTAAAAGTAAATGACCTTTGACCAAGCGTAGTATTCTATTAAAAGACATCTCACTTGGGTTTAAGGATTAAGTTATTCCTGATATGTGTTTGACAACCGCGTGCTCAAAGAAGCGCGCACGCTAAGCGAAAAACTTCCATAGCACACACCAGCGTGATACCGCGTTTATGCCATACGATGTATTTAGACGAAGTGTGAATCGCACATTTCGGAGATTTGCCATTTTAGAAGATGCAAAAGCAAAGCTTGAAAATTATACTAATTTAGCTATTCAGATAGTATCATTTAGCTCACTACAGAATTTCTTTAGACAATATGTTAAAGGTTCTTCTATAAACCTATCGATTCTGAAAATAAAAGTTGTAAATGTATTTTCATTATGTATATACATGCTAAATAGTTTAGCCTTAATCGTTTTAATTTGGTTTAATGGTAACTACAAAAGAGCCTAATGAATTTCGCATACAACGCCAATCCTTAATAAATGCTAAACGTAAGTTGTTTTTGATATGCTATTCGCGTCTATTACCGCGTTTGTGGTCGCGGCTACGTTTGTTTCAATAGCTCTGTATCTACTCAAAGACATGTTTATTAAAAAAGGGTACTATGGTTTAGACGTCCATAAGCCAACTAATCCAAAAGTAGCAGAAATGGGAGGTCTTGTTTCTTCTTTTTTTGTGATATTTGTTCTTTCAGCGCTATGGTTCTATTTAAAAGCTCCGCTGAAATCTTTAGATTTTGTTTTCGATCTTACGTTTGTGTATTATACTCTTTTTGGTTTGGTAGACGATTTATCTCCCTTAAATGGAAAAATTAAACTATTTCTTTCTCTTTTTGGGGGAGTTTTCGTCGAGCTTGTTGCGGAATTATTCGATATAAAATTTTATAGCCCACGCCCATTTTTGCCATTAATAGGGCAAATCCATGGCATCTACACTTTGTACCCTTTTTTGATTCCAATAGCGTTAGCTATTACTTCTAATGCCTATAACATGTACGACGTATATAATGGCACACTTAGTTTCGCTTCTATAGCAAACTATTTGCTAATAGGTACACTAGTTATTTTTGATTTAGATTCGGGCTACCCTGCATTTTTCTCATTTTTAGCCTTTTTATGTGCGGGTGTTTCTTTAGGTCTGTTTATTGTCAATAGATATCCATCAAGATTCTTTCTTGGAGATGTTGGTAGCTTACCACTTGGCGCCGCTTTTGGTATGCTCGCAATTATGAGTCATTTAGAAATAGTAAGTGCTATAGCTATAATGCCCATGCTAATGAACGGTTTCCTTGTTTTTGCAAGCGCAAAAAAGATTTTTGAGAGACACGAAATCAAGCAAAGACCAGTAATAGTAGAAAACGGTCTAATTAGAGCAAACCCAAGTAAAGAAGCGCCGATGAGTTTAGCAAACATTCTTACTTCACGAAAACCTTTAACAGAAAAGCAAATCATAATTCGTTATCATTTGTTAAGTATTATAAGCATAATTTTAGCCATTTTTACATTTTTGTTGACACCGTGGTGAAAATATTGAAAAGCGATCCAATTATTGCATTGATTCTGCTTATGCTCTTTTTTTGGTCAGCGCTATTAGGGGTTTTTTACATCACAAAAACACTTTTAATACCTATCGGCGAACCCTCTCACACAAGAATTTTCTATTTGCTAACAATTCATGCCATAAAATCTATTATTTTTCTTTTTCTTATAGCGGTTATTTTTTACTTTTGGTATAAGCTCACAAAATTTGCGCGCGATAAATTTTTAGCGAATTAGATTTTCTATAATATCAAGCGGATCTTCCATTAATGTGAGAACACGTTCCGCTTTTAGTTTAGATTGTTTTTTATAAAACCCTAGTCTACTTAGGATTTTCTTTAATACCGAAATAAAATTCGAGCTTTCAACTCTTTTGAGCAAACCCATTCGTCTTAATGCTTTGCTTATATATATTTCATTAGGAAAGGCGAACAAAGTTGGCTTTCCTAAAAGAGCGGCTTCCCAAGTCATCGTCCCCCCACCTCCGATAAATATGTCGCACGCTTCGATGATCGACAGTCCATCAATGCCTTTTTCAAGAATAAGAGCATCTGGTATTTCTTCCTTAAACGCGATCCTTTGCGAATCATATCGCGGAAGAACAACTAGCGAAAATTTAAGTTGCTGCATAGCCTTTCTGATTAAAGGGGTTAAATAGGAAGACTCAAATTTTGAATTTAAATATGATGCCTTGACTTCTTCTGGCCTAAATAAAACAACAGGTCTTTGTAGGTCTAGTTCTACACTTATAGGTCTTTCTCGTTTCAACCAACTAACTACTTCTAGGCCCTTATACTTAATTAAGGCGCTTTTCTTTAAACCATATTTTAGCCATTCTTTTTCTGGAATAAACGCACTACTCAACAACCTCGACGTCAAAGGTATCGTCAGACGAGCAACTGCTTCCGCGTGAGGAGAATCGTTAATATTTATGGTTTCTATGCCAAATCCAAAGCCAATTCTTGTTGCCTCTGGTGAGGCGTGACATATTATATATTTTATGTCATAATTTTCGACTATTTCTAATAGTTTACACAACCTTTCTGCACTATAAATCATTTTTTCTTGAAGAGTTTTCCCATGTTTTCCTATAAAAAGGGGGTTTAAACCTAAAATTTTTGTCATATCGGAAAGCTCGTCATATTGACGTGACGTAAGAAGGAAATAATAGCCCTTTCTTTCGGCAATTTCTTTCACGTATTTTGCTATTCTTAGATGTTTAGGCGTAAGAGCGTCAAACCAAATAGTCTGCATCTTTAATTAGATTCTTAGCGAAACCTATAAACCTTAAAGAAGATTGTTTTTTAATGCTAAACAACGAATTAAAGGACAAAATTTTAGAATATGCCAGCCTTTTTACGTCTATTACGCCTAAAAAAGAGCTTTTTCAAATCATTAAAGAAATAATAAATTCGCAAAATCTTGTTCTTGCGTATGATCCTGATTCGGAGATTTATGCAGAAGTCATAGCTTGGCCTCTTATCACATTTGGTTACTCAGTTACATTAACTGATTTTCACACAGCGCAATATTATTACGCGCCTTATTCGTCGCCTAGTACCCACTACATTTATTTTAGTAGTAATCCCGAACATCAATTTGCGGTTCAACTCACTTCTACGCTCAGAGTGATGGGTTATAATAGATTACACTTAACATCATCATCTACGAAACTTGAAGGTGTATTTAGTTTTGCGTTTGGAGAGGGGGAGCAAAAAATTCTAAGTGGAGTGAAAAACTTGGCAATAGCTTTTTGCAACGCTCTTTTTGAAAGAACTTCTAATCTGCGACTAAAAAGAGTTTTGAACAATCTTGCGATCGATAAAGACTCTCTTACAAATTACATACTAAATTCTGTGTCTTCCTCCAAAAGCTTGGTTAATACAATAGCCGCTTCTGGTCCGCTTTTTTCGATAGCGAAAATAGCTTCTCACATCAATCCTGACATAAAAGTTGTTCCGCTGACTTCTCTTTTCAAAATGGAAGTTAATGATCCCGTGGAAATATGGACATTAGATTTTGATGCAGAAATAGTTGCAAGGTTAAAGTTTGAGAAAAGTAAGCCAGAATTATTAAATGTCATTCACTTTGGCTTTGATCCATTATCCTCTCCTCTTATTGCTGTTTACGCTGTTGCGCTTGCTAAAGTTTTTAGAAAAGCGTGAAAATATAATTAAGGAAATAAACATGCGCAAGTCTTTGCTACAAATCTTAATCTGTCCAGTGTGTTTGAGTGACGAACTTGTTCTGTTACCGATTGATGAATCTAAAGAAGAGGTGAATTATGGTGTTTTACTTTGCTCTTCTTGTAAAAGATGGTATCCTATTATAAATGGCATTCCTCACATGTTACCAGACGAACTTCGATCAAGCGAAGACGAACAGTTTATTAAAAAAGTAGGGAACAGATTCGGAAAATATGTGTTAAAGACTGTTCCGCCAGTGTATTTGATAGACGTGACTTATCCTTAAAAGCTTGTGAAAGTGCTTTTAAGTGGGTATTAGATGTGGTATTATTATGCCTTCTAAAAAAGTGGCTTTTGTAGCTTTGATTATAATAATGCTAACTGGACTATCCAGTATGGTAGAAGCGTCGACTACGACAAACAACAATGTAGTAATTAGTGTCAACAGAAAAACAGTTTTATATACTAATTATGCAATTGCTCAAGATACTATAACTATAATGAATGGTAGTACAAATTCTTTAATAGCAGACTTTGGTTCAGGTATTCAAATACTTCAAATTAGTGGGCCAAATCTGAGCTATGCATACCAGTTCAGTACAAATCCTTCACGTGTCCTTCTTGTTTTCTCCCACGAAATAGTTGCAGGCGATAAAATCGACATAAAATATATTTATTCTGGCTTTCTTAACTCAGGGATAGCAATTTTTCCTTTTCAAGCATCTTATTCTGTTGTAAGTGTAAATGACACTGGCGTTTTTGAATATGGTTTGGCAGGTCTTGGACCATCAGTAATCCAAGTACAAACCCAAACAAAAGTTGTTAATGTGACTAGTGGACAAATTTTGAATTTTAATGGGACGACACCGCCATTTGTGTATGCCAAGGCCACTACAAATTTAAAACCGTCATTTCAAGCTTATATAACAAAGCTTATAAGGCAAATTAGTGTAGCAAAAAATCAACTGCTAATAAATGATGAATTAACTGTAGTTTGGTCCTCATATGATGCGGGTAATCAGTTATATCTTCTTTTGCCAAACGACGTTAACACAAAATCGATCTCTATATCTGATCTCTTTGGAAATTTGACTTCAAAATTTGCTCCAAATATTTTTCCTAACTATTCAGCTCTAGTTGTTACTACCCGTTATCAAATGCAGCAAGGTTCAAAATACGAGCTACACATTAGCTATTCTGTCCCAATCAGCGTCACTTCTTTGTCGCAAACAGGTTTTTATGGTATGTATATATCTTCTATGGTTATTCAAATGTCTGGCGTAATACCGAAAAGTGACGAGTGGTACACTTCAGCTGGAAGCTATTACTTGACCTTTACAAATATTGTACCTAATAGTAATGTTCTTAATATTCCTATTACTATACGTCGGCAATCGAATCTTTTTACCACAGGTAGCTATTTCGTTCTTGTTATAGGCGCTGTAGCTCTGGCTTCAAGCTATACGTATTCAAAAGTCAAAAGAAAGAAAAAAGAACAACGAATAAGTGAGGGAGTTGTTGCTTTACTAAAAGAAACACTTTCTCTTCTCGAGAGAACGGTGGAGTCTTTTGACAAACTTTCCAAAGGCGAAATTAAATCAAATATAATTTCCGCATTGCTTGTAGCATTGAACGAGCACGAAAAAAAGCTTTCAAAAGGTCTCACCGATGCTTTGGTGAGAAAAGAAATTGAGAAATCAAAAATTGACAAGATAATTTCGTCGTATAGAGAAGCCAAAAGCGCCTTTAGTGACAGCTCAGATTTGTATATTCAGTTTTCTAAAAAGAAGATAAAAGAAAGCGTCTATCTTCAAGTAAGGACTAGATACGAGAAAGCCTATTTAAAAGCCATTCGTGAATTGAAGGAGCAAATATCAGATTTGTTGAGTTAATATAGTAAGAATTAAATTTTAACTCTTTTTATTTATTTTTAGCCCCGTCGTCTAGCGGCCAAGGATCGGGGACTTTGGATCCTCCGACGCCGGTTCGAATCCGGCCGGGGCTATTGTGGTAGAACACGAAATGAATGGATCTTTGAAACTGTTAATTTTTTGGAGATACACTTGTTATGAATCAACCAAATTGATAAAATATTTATCTGAAAAACTCATAAATTTAGAATTCGATATGGTTGGTATACATATCCCACGTTTTTCTTTCGAAAAGGATGTAGCTAATATAAAAATTTTTTAAAAATGCTCAACCTTCAAGTTCCTGTAATCCTTGATAACAACAAAACAATTTGGAAATCCTTCGGACAGCCATTAATTCCTTCAATTATAATAGTAAACAAAGATGAAATTTTGTTTGAACATTTTGGTGGTAATGGATACTACTGGTTAGAAAACGGCATTGAAGACATTGAGAGAATATACCTTAATAAGAATATTATAAAGCACGATTTTGCCAATAGAATTCTTCTTGAATTTATAAACAATTACGTGGAACATCCAATGTCAGTAACACCCGCTATTTACTTTGACATGAATAAAAAAATAAAACTAGATGGCAATTTTAAAAAGGATAAGCAATGTTTAGTGCTTGAAAGTTCAGATTACGTAAAAATAAGATTTAAAGGAAAGAGGGTAGACGTCGTATTAGAACCGATTTCTGATTATGACATAGTTGATGTGGAAATAAACGGAAAACCTGTTGCAACTCATATGATTGGTGAAGATGTTACTAAGGATAAGACAAAAAGTTTCGTTCGTGTGACTCTGCCCCGCATTTATAATATTATAAACGGCGGATGGGGAGAATATTTACTAAAACTCACTACACATCACGGGGTGAAAATTTATTCAATTGTTTTTCATTGAGGGTTTTACAAACTTGTGATAGTAGATAGGGCACATTTCTTTTGAGTTGTCTTCAAAACATACATTAAACGTATGGCATGGCGGTAAGGCGTAAAATGCCAACGTCCTGTTACCAGCGAAATTGATATCTCGTGAGCCCCATTCGATTTTGCTAGCTATTAGTTTTGCTATTGAACGAATTTCCCACTGTGCTTTTTCACAAGTTCTAAGCGGAAGATTACCAATAATGTTCCAGCCATCTAATTCTATTACATCGTAAATATAGTGAGCATTACTTAAAAAGATCACCGCCTCCTCTTGTGAAATTTCATATTTCGTTTCGTTGTACAAGTCATATAACTCGCCAATCATTTCATGATATTTTTGTAAAAACTTGGAAGTTTGGATTTTTGGTGGCACAACATATTCAAATCTTTCTGCTGCGTTATAGATCGATTCAAAATCGTGATTCCATGTCCTGTGTCTAATTGCTTGATGAGCGGCTTCTAAAGACATCTTCACCAAAAATGTTGCTCTAATATGCAGTAGATTAGTGTAAAACGAAAGGTCATTATCGATAATTCTTTTTGCTATTTTTTCTTTATTTAATTCGAGATTGTTTTCATTAAAACTTAAGAGTGTCACTTTTTCTCCATTGCTTTTTTTGATGGCCTGCTCCACAAATTCATTTTTCCTCGAAAAAATTTGAGGTGCAGGATAATATCTGCGCAAATCATAATTAGGCCCGCGATTACGGAAAACTTCAGGCGCGACTTTTACTAATTCGTTCTCAATTTGTGAGACAATGTCTTTTATAACGCTAGGTAAAGAAATAGAATTGTTTTTTGAGCAAGCCACTAAATAAGTAAATTCTCTACCACCTCCTATTGTTGTAATATTACTATTTACCGCAAGCGGTAATACCGATCTTGCGTCTTCTTTGGGTATTTCGTTTTCTACCATCTCTTTGTAAAGGTTATACGAATGAGAAAGCACTTTTTTGTTTTTTCACTTAACTTGTCATTTTCCGATACTGTTTTTGGTAAACAAAAACTTTTTGGCTCGGTGTATCTTAAGGATTGTTGTTCATGCGAAAGATAATGAGGAGAGCATAAAAACAGCGATGCTAATCTAGGCACATTTTCTCCGACAATCAAATAAGAACTCATATCAGCTATATCAATATGTCCACGAGCCAAAGTGTTGTCAAACACTTTATTTATATACGATTTTAGATAAACTTTGATTCTCTCCTTAAGTTGGCCGTTAGTCAAATTTTCGTTTTCAAATGAAAATTTCTCAAGTTTTTTTCGCAAGATTTCAAAAATAGAATCAGAAGTGTGAGTTCCTGCTGCACACAAAGCGCAAAGGAGATCAGGACCGATTTCCATTTCTTTTGAGTAAGAGATCAAAGAAGCTGGAACAAACATACTATTATCACTCACATGTGTGTATGCGACCACTCTGATAGCGGGCTCTTTAAAGAAAACGCTCATACCTCACAATATAATATATCGCCTTTATTATATTTAACTAAGCAATTGGTTCTCGCTTGTACCTAAACACCAATAATTGGTAAAATGGAACAAAGTAACATTCAAGTCGTAGTTAATTATTTCGCACTAAACAAAAGATGATGTCTGGATATTTTCTATACTTGGTTGACGCACTCTTACCTTTTAAGCTGGACACAATCAGCAAACCATAAATTTTTATGATAAAACAAACATAATTTATCGGTGAAAGCGTACCGCGGAGATGGGCGGTCTGAGCTAATAGTGCAGTGATGACCCATTGCAGGTGCGGACGCCACTAAAAAAGGATTTAAAAACCTTTTCGTTTTTATTAAAATGCGGGCTGGTAGCTCAGTTGGCAGAGCGTCCGCTTCGCACGCGGAAGGTCGCGGGTTCAAATCCCGCCCAGTCCATCAATTTTCTCAAAAGCCCCTGTGAGATCAGAGATAATATCTTTAATATCTTCTATACCAACAGAAATTCTTATTAGGCCCGGATTTATGCCCATTTCACGAAGTTCTTCTTCAGATATACCTGTCCTTGGATGATGAGAAGTATCACGTGGAATAGTAACAAGAGTGTGAATACTTCCAAGACTTGGCGCTTTTTTGCATATTTGCAACTTTTCGACGAATCTCCTAGCAACTTCGTCTCCACCAGCTATCTCAAAGCTTACCACTCCTCCAAACCCTCTCAAAAGCCGTCTTGCGACAGTATAATCAGGATGTGAAGTTAAACCGGGATAGTAAACTCTTTTGACTTCGTTTACTTTTTCAAGAAAACGAGCCAAAGCCATTGCGTTTTGGTTTTGTCGTTCCACTCTTATCGCGAGGGTCTTTAAACCTCGAGAAAGCAAATAAGCATCAAGAGGGTTGATGTTACCGCCAATCTTTGTCCTAATTTGTCTTATTTTTCTTATAATTTCTATATTAGATACCACAGCACCAGCAATAAGATCACCATGACCATTTAAGTACTTTGTTGCGCTATGTATTACTATATCCGCACCAAACTTTAGTGGGTTCTGATTATACGGCGATGCAAAGGTTGCGTCGACCACGACCATAATTTCATGCTCTTTCGCAATTTTTGAAGCTTTTTCTAAATCCGCTACTCGAAGAAGCGGATTAGTTATTGATTCCAAATAAAGAATCTTTGTGTTCTTTTTTATCAAATCTTTAATTCTTTCGATGTGCGAGACTGAAACAAAACTTGTTTCGATGCCAAATTTTGGAAGCTCGTATTTCATTAAAGAATAAGTTTGACCATAAAGTTCTTTTATAGAAATCATATGATCCCCTTTTGCTAAAATGGCTAAAAGCGTCGTAGATATGGCCGCCATTCCAGAAGAAAAAACTAAACAAGCCTCTCCACCTTCTAAAGTTGCTATTTGTTGTTCAACTGTAGTTATTATTGGGTTACCATAACGAGTGTATATATATTCCTCATTTGAGAGAGGATCCCTTAAAACATTTTCATTCGAGTTAGGGTTGATGAACGCATCTTGGACAAAGATAGGTGTTAAAAAACTTCCGTAACGTATATCAACGATTTGCCCCGAATGCACCGCTTTTGTAGAAATCCCCCACTCCTTATTTTGATTTTTCATATTCTTTCTCATGATGATATAAACCATTATGCTACCCATATAGTTTATGCGCAGTTATTGATATTCTCCTGTAAGTGATGGATGAACGCGAAACCAAGTGTGTAAAACTATCTGGACGCATCCAGTTATTGCAATTCTTCTAAATCGCTTTCACTTTCTTGAGAAAGTTCAAAATCACTGTTTTTTGCTATTACTTCGACAAACCCATCTTCTTCTGAATATCCCAAACGCTTTAAATATTCTATTTGTCTTTCGTATTCACCAATTCTTTTTAATCTTTCACAATAAACCGAAAGATCGTCGCACCCTCTTTTTATTAATCCCATTTCTTCCGCTATTATTAATATCGTTAAACCTTCATCGATCGTTAAACCTTTCTTCATACAAAAAAGTTTTGCTTCTTGTAATAGTATACAACCATACCCAAAGGTGTTAAACATTTCAGAGATAAATGTTCGAAGATCTTCAGTGGTAAAGAGCCTCTTGTTTTTTCCTAACACCAAAAGACCGACCCGCTCAAAGAGCCTGTCCAAAACTTTTCTAATATATATAATAAGCCCTTAATATAAGCGATTAGCCAATAAAATGGAGAGATAAGAATCGCCCTCAAATAGTGTGCCACCTTCTTTAAAAGAGTTGTAGTTTAGAATAAAAGGAATTCTGTTAGAAAGTATCATATATAATTGTTTTTGTTTGTAAAACCCCGACTCTTAAGAACATTTCTGTATTTTATGGTAGTGACTCATACAAAACTAGTTAAATTCCATTCGTAGTTTTGTTTAGTGCTTAGTAACATTAAGTAGAGCTATCTTTATTGAGCTTAGGAGTCAAGACTAACTAACCTACGCTTCCCGTTAATATCTTTAGTTTTATCAACGGTTAAATCAAACCATTAAAGCTAAGATTTTTTTAAACACTACGTACTGGGACTCGTTTATCTATTCAACTCATGATGTCTGTATAGGATGGGTGTACCTTTTTACTATTTTAATACATCATAATTATAAGTCGCCTTTATTAAGTTGGTTTTGTACGGTTGGAAAGGCAATTCGCGTGTCTTAAATCCTCACCTATCTGTTATGAAGAAGATAAAAAGTTAATGAACCTATAAAAAAACGCTTTAATAAGAGTTATCAAATAATTTCTTCAGGCGGGGATGCCCGAGCTTGGCCAAAGGGGTTGGCCTGAGGCGCCAATGCGTAGAGCTGCGTGGGTTCAAATCCCACTCCCCGCACTTCATAGTTTTTAAGTGCAATTTATATACTAAAGTTTTTATTTGTAAGCGAACGAATAATTTTCGAAACGCAGATAAATCCTTAATGTTACATTTTATGTTTTGATTGACAAAAGCTAAATTTAATGTTTAATAAAGGTAAAATTATGATATCTAATTACACAAATTATAGTATAATTCAAGATTATAGATATAATTATAGTAGACTTAACTAAGTGATAGTATCTTTTTTTAATATGTAGATAAAACCTGAACTTTGTCCAAAAATCACATACGTCACACCCATTATGGTGATCTACAAACAGTTTCAAGAAATCAAGGGCGTAAAAGTTTTTAAGATTATTTAGAAGCCCCATATACCTTATAGATATCCAAAGAAGCGCTCAATAGTGCTTCTTAACCCAAAGGTTTGACGAGCATGGTTTTGAAAACTCGAACCACAGGTTTATGGTATCAAGGACCACGGTTGTTGAGAATCATAGGTTTACTCAAGCACCTTCTTCTGGGTCTTCGAAGAATTTGAGTTTTTTGTAGTGGGCATAAGCGAAACCCCAAAACGGATTGACCGCTTTCGTTTCAGCGCCCACCGCAACCCAAATTCACGTGGTCTATCGCCACACTTTATCAGTTTAGTCTACTGTAATAATTGAATACTCCTGAGCTTTTGGTGAAAAATTCAGTTTCTTCACCTTTTTTATCCAACCCTCTTCATTCGACTTAGATTCTGAAAGTATCTTAAAGAACCAAGGTCTTTCTGGACGTCCAAAGGTACTGGGAAGAACCACCGTCTGTCCTCGAACCCCTTTTTGCCCCTCATAAGCTAAATATTTGAATGCGTAGTGACATCCAAAGGTTTCAAAACAAAACCATAATACCCACCAAGCTTAAGCTTTATCTAGGTAGCATCTCCATTAGATCGAAATATATATATCTTTAGTAAGTAATATATTATGGACAAAGAAATAAACCGAGAATTTTTAGTTTTTGATAAATATGGTAGATTAAAGAAAATAGGACCTACTGATATGGAAACCATTTGTTGCTCAGAAGAAGGAATGGAGACAATAGAAGCTCTAACAAACAATGCTTGTTTAAATATACGGAATTGCCGCTAAATTTCTAAGAGCTTACAGGGACGTAGTATGCATGAAGAGCGGCATCAAATAAAATTTTTAAATGAACATTTAAAATATGTATCGAACGATATATTACAACTCATTATTTTACCTACTGAACAATGTAATTTTCGGTGCTTATATTGTTATGAAAAATTTGATCACGGTCTTATTCGTCAAGAAGTTGTCGAAGGGCTCAAAAACTTATTATTGGCAAGAAAAAAAGAATTAAAAAAATTGTCGGTATCATGGTTTGGTGGCGAACCCCTTCTTGCATACCATAAAATAATTGAGATACTAGATTTTATCCATGAAAATGTTATTCAAAACGGACGCCCCAACTTTGTGTCAGAAATGACCACCAATGGTTATTTGCTTACGATTGAGAGATTTAAAACCCTAGCAGAAAGGGGAGTTAAGTTTTATCAAATTACTTTTGATGGTGATGAAGACAAACATGATAAATTAAGGATTAAATCAGACGGTACTCCCACTTTTTCAAGAATATTTCAAAACATAATAAACGCTCATAACACGGATCTTGAATTCGAAATTATGATACGTATCCACGTAAATGCAGAAAACGCATCAAGTATCCAATCTCTTTTAATTAAGCTTTCAAAATTTCTTGCGAGCGACAAAAGATTCCGAATATTTTTAAGACCTCTTTCCCGCCTTGGCGGTAAAAACGACGACATATTACCTATTCTTAGTGACGAAAGAATAATCCAACAGTTGAATAACGTTGCTAAGAATTTAGGTCTTTACATTGCTGAAAAACAAAACACATGGAATGAAGTGTGTTATGCTTCAAGGTTAAATTCGTTTATTATAAGAGCCGATGGAAGAATTAGCAAATGCACCGTTGCGCTTTATGACGAAAGAAACCTTGTGGGAAAACTCAATAGAGACGGTACTATTACACTTGATACGAAAAAGATATATTGGTGGAGCCGTGGTCTTTTCAGTGGTAATAAAGAAACTTTAGCCTGTCCGTTGCGTGTGTAAATTAAAAAGGTGTCATTTTTTGCTGCTTACGGTGAAAGCTTATGGTCAGATATGCGTTTTTACGCGATGCATTAATTAGACGTTTGTTTCTAGTTGATACGTTAAGTAATATAGAAGCTGCTCTTATCAATTTTTTGTGTTACTTTATATTTCCTTAACGTACCATAATGTTTTCTATTTGGGATTAAACATAGCGGTTCCTGTGGGTGTACAGCAATTGACATACGTAGTAAGCAATTGGATTGATCGATCAAACAAAAAAATGTGATTTTGTTATCAATATCGCTTGATGCACTCTTGATCTCACTACTTGCATTTTACATACTCGTACCCAATACCTCTTTAATAGGCTATCTTCTTATTATTTCTTTGCTATCTTTAAATGGAAATATCCTTAATCTTGCACTAGGCGCACTTTACAAATCAAAAGTTTTATCTCAGGAAGACGCAACAGAATTACAAAGCGCTCTTTTTACGATTTTTCAGATTTCAAGCGCAATCTCACCAATAATAGTTGGTGGTATTGTTCAAATCTATCACCAGTTCTATTTGGTTCTTTTGGTCGTTCTTGCTTTAATAATCGCTCAACTTTTTTTGTTTAGTTCTTTTCCAAACATTAGTCCAACAAATAATAAAACTAACGATCATCGTATCTTAGACTTTCGAGAAGGATTTCGCGCTTATAAAACGCTTATAAAGAAAGATATGTTATTTTTAGCATTCACTTTACAGCCTGTTTTTATGGCTTTTGTGATGGGTGGAAGTTTCTATTTAGTAGTAAGCCTGCTTTTCGGTATATCATCTTTTGCTATCAAACTTGCTATTTTAGAAGCTTTTGCGCAAATAGGTGTTATTATTGGGAGTTTTCTTGCCGGTATTGTCAAGCTTAAGACGGGTTTTCAAACTTATGCACTTTTTACGATAGCAAGTTTGCTTAATGTTTTTGTTGCGCTTTATCCTTTTTATTTAATCATAGTAAGCCTGCTTACGCTTGCAGGTTTAATCGCATATATTGCGCAGGTCAATTCTTATTCGTACACTTTCATTTCAATACCTAGCGATGTTTATGCCAGAGTGAGCTCATTAATAAACTTAATGAGGAATACTTCGGGTGTTGCTGGCACACTATTACTGACGTATTTAGCTTCGATCTACAAGCCAGATTTTATCTACTTTATAAGCACTTCTCTTGCAACATTCATGTCGGCTTTGATGTTACTTTCAAGCAAAATTCGGCGTGCAACTCTAATGAAAACTTCTGATTCTTAAGAATACACTAATGCAACATAACTTTTGGCTTATTCATACTAGCAAGTGTAGTGTTCCATAACTATTTAGTGTCATAAATGCTATTATCAATGTCTTCTTGACTCTTTGAACAGCATTCTTGAGAGAATAAATTCATAAATAAGTTTAGACGGTGTTCTATTAACGATTTCACGCACTTTGTTGTTGTCTCACATCCCTTGGAGATAATCACGCAAGACTTGACTAAAGCTATTCGTGGCGCCTGACATACATAAAGCGCTTATCCGGACACCTTCCACAAGCTTTGCGTAGGTTTTATATATCAAATTAAAAACCCCATTAACAATGGGTTTAATTGACAAAATTTCTGAGTTTTATGATAATGTGACTCATATATTGAGTGCCATTACGCAATACGTTTTAATTATTGCAATGATAGCTCTGCTTTCAGGAGGACTTTTCGTTATAATAACTCAACCACCTATGGAAGGTGGAACTCCTACTGGTGGCGTTGCTATACTTGCAGCGACACCTAGTTACCAGTTCGGAATAGAGCTTTACGTCGTTGGTACAATTTTGGGTTTGTTTTCAATTGGTATAATAGCTTTACTTAGAGCCCCAAATATCTATGGTCAAAAAAGATATGCGACTTCGCTTGCCGCTTTTGGCATTCTGTGTCTTATTATAGGAATTGTGAGCATGATATACTTAGGCATAGCAAAATTACACGGTTAAAGCATACGTTAAAAGGTGTTAAGTATTTCTGCAAATAACTTAGCTTTTCCTCCTGTTGGTTTTGCGAGCTCCTTTCCGCAAACTTTACACTTTACGATCGAAGCTGCGTGAGAAAAGACAATTTGTTTATTTCCGCAATCTTTGCACTTGACTTCAAAGAAACGAGATTTCGGTTCAGGAATCAGCGCCTTCATCTTAGATCACGAAACAATTTCGGCTTTTTTAAGTCTAATCCCTTTTCGTGCTATTATTTTTCCACATTGAGTACATTTCAATTTCAATGAAATTTTCTTTGTGACTTTAGCTAACCTTCTCTGAATAGGTTTTTTGGAACCACCATATCCTTTGTTTTCTAATGCGTGTCTACGTTCTCCCCACGCAAGAGCACGTCTTTTTCCAGCCTTATAAATTGAGACTTGGTGTACTGTGTGTGTTCTGCATTTACGACAAAAAGTGTTAATCGTTTTTGGTATCTTCAACTTTTTGCTCACCTAACATTTCAACTAGCCCAAACTTGGATAATAGTATAGCGTCTTCCTCTGGTATATAAGCTATGTCACCTTTTGTGAACGATCCTAGAGACTTCATAGCAGAGTCAATAAAATCGTGGATTTCCACTTTAAAAATTACGAGTTTTTTAGACTTAATACTAGCTTTCTCTGGTTCTAATAGCAATCTTAAAAATCTTTGTAAAGCATTAACGAATTCATTATATTTTTCAAAAACAACTCTCTCGTTAGATGTCGCGAACTCTGCCGAAGCACCGTTCATCACTTTGTATAATCTTATTACAAAGAGTGTTTTTAGTTGTGAAACCAAGCGTAGCCTAAAAGCTTCATAGAAGTCATAATTCTTGTATTTTTGTGCTTCAAAAAGGGTTTTTGAATAAAAATTTTCTTCAAGTTCTACAAGTTCTTTGGAATTCATTTCTTGTAATATGATTTTATTTATGTTTTCTGTTAAAGAGTAAGCTTTATTCAAGAATATTACCTCCCCCTCTTATAACAAGATAATACGCAAGCGCACTATTAACTTCTATTGTTTTTCCTTGGTCGCTAGGGGAAACAGTTTCGTTATTTATTGAAACTTCAAATGGGATTTCTTTTACTATTATGCGCCTATATGAATTTAATGGCATGCTAGCGTGCACAAAAGGATCAAACTTTTCCAAAGAAGATTTTGAAAGTGGCTTAACTAAAAAACCAGATCCGCCATGAACAGTCATAGGAGCTCGCAGTAATCGATTCACATCAACTGTAACCCTTTCGTCTATGCTTATCGTGAGCTCTGATAAGGCTTTAGTAAACATGTTTTCAAACGCGCGTCTTTCTACGTTTGTTATCACAAGTTCAGACGGTTTGTTTAATTTCTTTATTTTGGCTAAAATTTTAAGTGCGACTTCGTCAGCGGAAAAAGCAGTTGAGTCAATATGTTTTAACCACAAAAATATTTTTCTATTCCAACCATAATCATGAGCAAAGGGCAAGAATCTACTTTGGTGAGTAGGAAAATTGATAGAAGGACCGATAGCAACATATTCAACTATTTGTCTGCGTGCTTTTTGATCTAATCCTAAATAGGTCTTTTCTTTGATCCTGATATGGTATCCCCTAGAACCTGAAAAGGAAACCAAATAATCATCACTTTTAAGCCCAAAATCTGCCTCAAGAAAGTTTTCAATAAGATTAATCGCTAATTCTTTTATTCTCTGATATTGCGACGATGATATCCAACCACGTTTTAAAAGTTCATCGCTTGTTCTTAAAACTTGTTCGGCATCCAAATCAAATGGTAATTCTGCACCAAGCCAGCCTTTATTTTGCATGTCAATAGAGGGGTTACGATAAAGCGCTATGCTGTAGTACACGTCTTTTGGCACGTTTTCAATTAAAAAAGTTTTGTAATCATCAAAACTATGAAACGAAATATGCCGTTTAAATTTTCCGTCGAAAAAAGAAAATCCAAACTCTCTATTTTCGAACTCCTCTGGCATGTAAACCTTTTCCGCATTATTTTTGTAATATTCCTGCAAAATGTTTACAAGCAATTTTGCTTGATCTTCTTTCTTATTGTCTGTCAATTTGTCTCATCCTCCTCTTATAAACTGCAACTGGATGTCTCGCATATCGATCGCAGTAATATTGTATGGGACAAAGCTTGGCAACTTTAAGAGTGTCGCAACTAGGTGCAGAATATTTAATTCTTGAACCTATTTCTCCATAAATATGCGATATTTGATATTCAGTTCTTTGGGAATTAAAGTTTGAGGCTTTATTAAAAAATTCTTTTACGTGTTCTTTTTTCACTCCTATTTGCCGCATAAAGGCCGCTAAAGTAAATCTAGCGAAATGTGTGATAGCCAAACCATTCGAGAGTTCTTCTATAAAAAGTTTTATGCATGGGGGATACTTTGTGTGGTCGAGCTTTGTGGCTACTTTAAGGTCTTCTTTTTTGAAAGCTTTGTTAAATCTTTCAAAGTATTCATTATCAATAGCGGTTGCTAAAAACGTTTTTTCATTGAGTATTCTAAATAAATAAGAGTATGTGAGCTCACCAGCTAAGCTTGCAGCTTGATATTTATCCAAAAATATCATCCCTTTTAAAATGGGTAATTCAACAAGTTTGATTTTATGTGTATTTTTACAAAGGTTGAAAAAATCTGCTATCTTAATCACTATACGTTTTTCTTGAATTAGAGGTGTAATTTTTAAGCTTTTTTCGAAATATTCCAAAATTATCATCATGCTTTCATTTGAAAGAAGTCTGCTTGTCCTGTTTGAAAGCCAAGAGAAAAACGCGGAGGCAAGTCTTTCTCTTGCATTTTGGAGCTTAGGATTTATGAGAAGGTTAAAAGCCAAAAGATAAGCTTGAACTTCATTTTTTGGAGTTAAATAATCAACCAAAAAATCAGCTTCATACTCTTTTTTGAAAACGCTTTCTATTTTTTGAAAAACCTTTTCATCGATTTTGTTTAAATCGATACTGTTTTTCTTTAAATATTCTTTTCCCCAGTGACTATGAGGGTATTTTGCCGCAAGGATTTCAAGATCATACTCTTCCATTACGAAATAATGATTTATTAAATTATATTTATTTAAGAAATTACTCTTCATCACCCCTAGGAGCTAAGAGAAAGGTCAGCTGAACATCATTTGGAATCTTATAATCGAGCTTCAAAGGCGCATTTGTTGAAAAACCAAGCGTGGCAGATACCGCATCGTCAGCCACCGAGGTGAGATATTCTAAATATTTGATACCGTATGAGGCCTTAACCTTCTTATCACCTTTTATTTCATATTCAAGCAAATAACCACTTTCTTTTGTAAACTCTAATGAAACACTACCTCGGCTACTTTTTGCCTTTATATAAAACACGTTCTTTTCTGCCTCAAATATTGCATAGTCGCTAATCGTTCCTATATCCTTTATAGCCTCTTTTAGCGCCGTTGGAATTATTACAGCGTTTACTTCAATTGGAAGTTTTGGCATGGCCGGTGTGTTTTCGCTAAGCTCAATCAGGTTTATCAAAAATTCACGCTTGATTTGCCCTATAAACTTCAGACTTAAAACATTACTCTTTTCTTCGTATGATATACTTAATTTATCATTTTTTGAAGCTCTTTTTAATACATTGTTGATATCGTCAAGCCTAATCCCAAGATTTGTTTCTTCCATTACAGTATAGGTTTCAAATGCATCACTCGGTATAAAAAGGTCTACCATGGCGAGGTGTGCGCTATCCATGGCTCTTGCGTGAACCCCATCTTTTTTAAATGTAAGTAAGATTTCATCTACGATTTTTGCGACGCCCGTAAAAACTGTAGACCAACCTTTAGCCTCTGGAAAAATTGCTTCTATCAAAGTGATCGCCAAAAGCCTTTATTAAAACAGCTATTTAGACTTTTTCTCTCTAATCATACTCTCTCCAAACATTTCCACAATTCACACATTTAAAAAAACGCGTTGAAGCTTCATCTGCTGCTCTAGTCTGTTGCATCCACCAATAAGCCTCAGCATTACCGCATTTTGGACAAATTACACGCGTTTTAGGCAACGTTTCAGTGTCTGCACTACTACTATCTATGATTTTTGCTTGCTTCTCTTGTTGCCGGGGTTTATTGTTAAGTAGCCCACTTTTAACATTTTCTTCTGAAATTTTTCCGCACGTCGTACAAAAGTACACGATTTTGTCTTTTTGTCTTTGAATTCTAAGCAGTTTACCACAGTTAGGGCAAAACTTCATCTAAATTTTTCCCTCCCCCTTAATTTTCCCTATCAAGAAATTAAGGGTTGCTATAAAAGCGTCTGAATCTAATCGCTCGCTCTCAAAACGAACAAAAATACTCCTAAGATCTTCTAATGTTATTAAATTGTTTAGATAGGCATAGCCAACAATGGCTTCATAAATGTCCGCAAGTTTGTGTTTTGATCGTCTATGAATATCTGAAAGCCCAACTTGTCGAAGGGCATTTGCAAGAACCGTGTTCTTTACCCTTACGCTTTTCGGTTTTCCTTTATCAATTGAGTGTAGCGTCGCAGCAGCATTTAGTAAAGCATCACCGACAATAGAATACTTTTTATCATCAAGTACTATTCGTATCAAGTCGTTATAATTCATTTAAAAAGCCCTTTAGTGAAGCTGAAAGCGATTTGGCAGCGATTATGAGCGCATCTTTCGGAGTTACCGAACCGTCCGTTCTAAGCTGTAAAAGCACTTCTTTCGATAGAGGATGAGGAATACGGTAACCCGCAAAAATTACACCCTTTAACCTCCGTAATTCTTGGCACAACATGTTTGCGAGAGTGTGATCTTCGCCTTTTAAAACAAACTCTGAAAAGTTTTCGCCAAATTTGTTTTCAACTATTTCCATCGAGTTTCATCTCTTTTTGAGGTCGAATCTTTATATTTTGTTTAAAAATATAATTTGAGCTTAACTTTCTAACATTGAGTGTTTTACAATTAGGACAAACCAATTTCTGGCCAACAAGATAAAGGGTGTGTCCACATTCGACACAGCTAGCCATTATTACACCTAGTTCATCTTTATCCGTCGAAAGAATAAATGGGGGTTTTTGACTAACAACTTTTGCTAAAACAAGATCGGAGGGTACGAGAAGCTTTTCTAAGTTTTCAACTCTTTGAGTGGAAACTAGAGAAACGGGGAGGAGACCTATGAATGGAGGTTTAAACTCCTGATAAAGTGAATAACCATTAAGAGAATAAATTTCAAGAGTGGCTATTTTTGGTTTTACCTCGATAACCACTGCAAAAACAGTGTCACCTTTTTTAGGAAGCTTGGGTTTTTCTGTAAGCTTTTCGACTTTTATTGTGTGTGTTATTTTGTTTTTGACAACTTTTCCAGTGACAAGTGATCTTAACACTCCATCGTCTTCGTAAATATTATCTTGAGAAATATACTCTTCAACAACGCCTACAGCTTCTCCTGGTACAACGATCTCTTCAGTCATTGCAACATAACTACACCTCTTTCTGCGCTTAAACCACTTGCAAAGAGTCTAAAAACTTCTCTTGCCTCAAATATAGGTATAGGAGATCTGTCAAAATCGTCTGTCGCAAGCCTAGTACAAGCCAAAGTCAGTACAACCTCATAACCTAATTCCTTTAGTTGCATAAGAAACGAATCCGTTATTACGTCTATTTTAAAAACGTCTATATGGCATCCCGGTTTTCTTTTGGAAATAAAGGAGACAATTCTTTCCGATAGGTTGGGGGCGTGCTGTCCAGGAAGATTTGAGTCAACGAGCGCTATTTTTTTCGCTTGCATCAAGCGAAACGCGGCAAAGCACCTTATCCTATGTATTTTTTCTATAATCCTTTTATCTATCTCTTCAACATATTCCCTAAAAGGATCGATGTGAATTACTGGCTTGTTTACCGATAGTGCTAGTCCTAATGCGTGAAACTCTCCGCCTGCAACTATTATGTGTGCGTCAACCAAATTGTCTATTCTTAAACCAGCATAATAATCGCAGCCAACGACCTGTCCCTTAAATTGTCCACGTTTTCCGGGTTCACCTAAGTAAACGATTTTACCTTTGTTCTCAAGGAATTGGGACAGATCTTTAAGAAGTTTAATATGTTGAATTGACGCCTCAAGACCAATCTTTTTGTATTTAGTCAAAAAAGAATCCAACTTCTGTAAAATAGATTCAGAAAGTTTCCTGTTACTATAAGCCGGTATATACAAAATAGGGTAATCGCTTTCTAAGAAGCCTGTGTGACCAAAGTGTACGACTGCGTCAAACTCTTTTAGTGTAGTAAAAACATCACAAGCTCCAAATCTGCCTCTCCCTTCTATAAAAATCTTCGCTTGAGTATTTAGTTCTAAATAAGTTCTAATGTGCGGCATATAATAAGCTAAGCCTGGCGCATATTGTAATAAAACTCTTTGAAATCGATTAGTCTTTATCCATTCTACTACTCTTTCTAATTCAAAGTCGTATTCACTGGCGATTATCTGTTGAATTTCCATTATTAACGCCGTCTTTTTTCATGTTTTTCTTAAGCATAATTGTTGAAGGTAGAGGAAATTTGGCTTGAGCGATTTTTAAAGCCCTTTTAGCAACACTCAATCCTTGTTCATTAACAAAAACTGAAAAGACGACGTCGCCTTTTTTGACCCTGATAGCTAAACCAGTAGGTTTTCCAAACGACAATCGCATACCTTGTTGCATACGGTCAGCTCCCGCAAAAGCCATCATCCTGTTTTCTCTCAATACTTGATGTGGATATTTGCGAACTTTGAAAAAGTAGTTTTCTTCACCTAAGCTAGAAAGAGTTTTATGAATGGCCATTCTTGCTGATTCGAGAGAATTATGTCTAACTTGTCCCCTTTCGTCCACTACAAAATCAAGCTGGTACTCGAATTTTGCTTTAGAATTACCGAAATCAAATTTGGTTATTTTCGGATTAGGAACACCAGCTATATACTCTTTTCTTGTATAGGGTGGTGTGTCTATTCTCCGATAACACCTTGCTGGTCTTAAAGGCATTTTTTGCCAGTTTACTTCTTTTTCGGAATAATTTAGGTATTTCTATCATAATCGTAATTTGGTGACTAAATAATTCAACGAGAGTAAAAAATATATTGGCCATATAATGGAAAAGTAGGTCTTAAAGTAGCTCTTTATGTCTACGATATAATAAATATAACCTCTATACAAATTGTGTCCAGATAAGCCTTCATTCATGTTACCTTCACTTGGCGTACCAATTCACGAATAGTTTCTGGAAATCTAAGCGTTTTCTTGAGTGTAAGCTTGTTATTCGGTCTTTTGAGGCGGCCGAAGATTCAACAAAGCTTCTTAAAAGTTTGGTGAACATGGTTTTTGAACTTTGTTCGGATTATAGCACCACGGTACTAGACCTCTGTCTCTGAGCACAACACAAGATTGCCAAAGTAAATTCTTCTCACTCTTCGAAGAATTTGAGTTTTTTGTAGTGGGCATAAGCGAAACCCCAAACTAGATTGACCACTTGGTTAAGCATCTACCGCAACCCAAACACGTGGTCTATCGCCACACTTTGTAATAATTGAATACTCCTGAGCTTTTGGTGAAAAATTCAGTTTCTTCTTCACCTTCTTCTAATTCTCCACACTCACCTCAATACTCAAAGTTTTTAAAAAGGTTTTTGAGTGTCCAAAAGCGTTGAGGCCACTTGAACTCGAACCTTTTCTCACGAATTTAAATTTTTAAGTGTGATGGATTCCACGCTTACCAATTCAAAACAGCAGTGTCCGTCATAAACCTCATCTAAACATAGTCTCTATATACAAAAGGCGACTTTATTGACCAATATTTTGATGAAAATAAAAATTTTAAACGAACTATAGATAAGCCTTAAAAAGGAAACATTTTTGCATAGCGATTTGTTGTTTGTTTATTTATTGAAAAGCTTTAAGTCAAACTATCTTCAAAGTTTACATGAATTCAATGAGTACAAAAATTGGTATCGTCTTTAAACCAATGGAAGAAGCCAAACGTGCGTCTGAAGATTTTGCAAAGCTAATCTTATCAAAGCAAAAAGTTGAATTACTAGGTCCATTCTGCATAACGGATTTAAAAGTGGGGGATCTAGATCTATGTGATGCAATTTTTACATTCGGTGGAGATGGAACAATATTAAAGACGGCAAGAATCTTAAACTCAGCGAAACCTGTTTTGGTGGGAGTGAATTATGGGAGGCTTGGTTTTTTAGCTGAAGTTAGTCCTCCATTAATAGAAAACGTCTTAAATGACATTCTTACTGGTCACTTTCCGTATTATACGATACCAAGGATAATTGGAAGACTATACAGCGAAAAAGAAAGTGCTGTAAGTCCCCCAGCGCTCAACGAATTTTTCTTTGCGGCGGATGTTACCGGTAGACTGATCACCCTTAAAATAGTGATTCAAGACACAATGGTTTATAAAGGTCGAATGGACGGATTAATAGTATCTACAGCTATGGGTTCAACAGCGTATTCTCTTTCTGCAGGCGGTCCTGTTGTCGATCCAGAAGCTGAGGTCACTGTTTTAACGCATATAGCACCAATAAATATCGCCCTCAGACCTATTGTCGTTAATAAAAGCAAAAAAATTAGTATTATCAATGTTGATACCAATAACATCAAAATGATAATAGATGGTATGCATTGGAGAGAGTTATTGCCAGGAGAACATTTAGAAATTTCTGAATTCGAAATTCCAATAAAACTTTATCGCGCCCAACACGATCTTCTAACGAAACTTTTTGAAAAAAGACTAATGCTTGAGCGTAAACTCTAAATTTTATTATAAAAAAGTATATCGTCGTATATGAGAAAAGACGAAATGATGAAAAAATCACACGTTTTGGTTCTAGACACACCTGCGATAATAAAGGGATATTTGCAACCAACTTTCAATTACACAACACAATTAGTTATAAATGAAATAAATCGAATAGCGGACTTTGATCCTTCTTATTTAATGGCTTTAGTAGAAGTTTTAGAATTTGATAAAGACTCATTCAACCAAGTAAAAAAGTCGCCATTGATTCGGGTGATTTTTGGGTTCTTTCATATACTGATCTATCCGTTCTTGCATTAGCAAATCAGTTAAAGCAACAGGGATTTTTACCTCAGTTGCTTCTGATGATTACGCACTTTTAAATGTTGCAAATTTTCTTGGTCTAAACGCGTTGATGGTGACCAATAAAAACCCGATTTTAGACTAATAAAATGGCGTTGGTATTGCCCAGTTTGTGGTTATAAAAAAACTCTTGGGCTAAAAGTGTGTCCGGAATGCGGCTCCCCATTAAAAAGATCTCCGTGTAAATTGTAAAATGATTCGTTATTTACTCGAATTCGGTAATAATAAGAAGTTGTCATTGGCAGAAGGTCTTAGTTACATTGAAAAAAATGGAATTAACAATTTCGAAATAATAAAAATTACTTAATTTTTTTGGCAGACAAAGAACCCATCGTCACTTTTGGTTCAATTCTTCGTATTGCGAGATATTTGTGCGCGTTTGATGAAATCGAATCTGTTTTTGAAAAAGAATTTGGTTTTTCTGAAAAAATAATTTGGTCAATTTATCCACTAGACTCTATTAAACATGGTTACACTGATCTTTATAATAAAATAAAGTTCAAGTTCAAAACGCTTAGCAAAAAGAGCGTGTATGTTTCACCTTTGTCATTCGTCGATGACGAAAAGTTAAGTGTAACACGCGGTTTAAGAAAGAGATTAGACAAAAATGGAATAGAAATAGTAGTCACAAAGAGTGATAAAATTTTACTATGGCAAACACTTCATTATTTGGAACTAAACAATTTTAGAAAGAGAGATTTTTTCCGTCCCTATAAAAGACCAGAGATAAGTATACCACCTTCACTTGCAAGGACGATGATAAATCTTGCGCAACCTCGAATAGGTAGTAAACTATTAGATCCTTTTTGCGGTACGGGTACAATTCTACTCGAGGCGATTGACGAAAAACTAAACGTTTTCGGTGTAGATATCAATCCAAAAAATGTAAGTGGTAGCTTGTTAAACATCGCGTGGTTTAACAAAAAAAGCTTCCACAATGTTGTCTGTGGAGATTCTTTAAAACTCGACAGAATTTTTTCTTGCGAAATGTTTGATTGTATAGTTACAGAACCTCCTTTCGGACCCCCATTTAAAAAACCTCCAAAAAGACAATTTGTAGAAAAACTACGTAGCGAGTTAGAAACATTTTATCAAAAAGCTTTAGATTCAATGTCATGTGTACTAAAAAGAACGGTAGAATAGTTATGACTTTTCCTTCTTGGAAAACTAGTGATAATGGAGTATACGATACAGGCATCTATTCAATTATACCTGAATCCTTAAGGATAGACAACTCCTTCGAAAGCTATGGAATAAAGTATCCTATTAGGTGGTACAAACCCGATAATGTCATTCAAAGATTAATTGTCGTGTTTATTAAAAAATAGCGTTGTCGATGAGATGGTATCTTGACATGTGTTGATGAGAGTACAAAATATAAAGCTTTCATTCGCACACAATCAAAACGCCTACGAAAAACCTTTAAATTTGTATGGACGTAACTATTCTTTAGCCTCAGTCGTATAGCCAGGTCAAGTATCCCAGCCTCTCGATAGTCTCTAAGAGAGAGCTGGGGACCGGGGTTCAAATCCCCGCTGAGGCATCAAAGTGAAAGAAATGCACAAGTATAGAAAAACAACATCAACTTCTCATGCAAAATTAAGGGATATTGCTGTAAAAGAGTTAATAAAAGAAGGGTATTCTCCTTCGATGATTCAATTCGATGTACAAATTGACTCTAAAAGAGTGGATATTGTTGCGTTAGGTGAAATGCAAACGACCATAGAATGTAAAAGCTTTAAGCACACAAACGATTATACATCTCATCTAAAAACGACCTCAACTGGCAGAAAAATTTTGTGTCAACCCTTTTTCGATGTCGATGAGATGTGGCTTGTATACAAAACAAAAAAGAACAAATATATCGTGATTAAAGTTCCACGTCCAAAAGTAGAGTAGAAACGATTTTGTGTTAACACCGCTTTATCAACAAAATTAATAAAGACGTTTTTCTATCAAAAAATTGAGCGGGGATGGCCGAGCTTGGCCAAAGGCGCGAGAGCGTAACTGCCGCGTGGCTTAGGACCTCGTGCGGAAGCGCTGCGTGGGTTCAAATCCCACTCCCCGCACTTTATATCGATCTTTTAACAAACTATTAAAAAACGCTGGTTTTGTTCAAAAACTTTCCATATCACAGCCCTATCATATTAACATTCGATGTGACTTGGTGTCTTCTAATTTTTAGAATTTTTTGCGATCTCTTTATGTACTTAACCTTAACGGATAAAATCTTAAAGGCGCCGGCGCGAGGATTCGAACCTCGGACCACTCGGTTTCTGCTTTTAGTAGATTTAACAGCCGAGCGCTCTACCTAAACTGAGCTACGCCGGCGTCTTTAATACTTAAAGTGTGTGTTTATTTAAGTTTTATAGAAATTTGCTTGATGTTGTCTGCACACTCATGCGGGTAGTTTATGGTTTTAGCTAATGATCACAATTCTTCATATTCTCAATATTAGGCAATCAGAGAAAGCGAACATGTCGATTATCCATTTCATGGTCATACTCTCGCTTTTAGTTTATCATAGCTAAATAGTAGATTAAAATGTTATTAGGCGAGAAAGGACTTAAGCCGACAAGCGAGTTTTTACAAAGAAACCAAATTTATATAAAACGTAAAGTTTCTTTTAATCAAGGCAAGGTTTCATAACAAATTAATCGGCATCCGTTTACTAAAATGTACGTATCATCTAAGAGACTATAAATAAGCTAATATAAAATGAAAAAATGGCATTTATACCAACAGGCGATCTTATCTTCTAATCAATATAAAGGTTTGACCGATAATATCGATCCTGCCTGGATAAGACTCCATTCGTGTCACCTCCAGCTTGTGAACCACTGCATAAAAAGCTTCAAAAAGCCGAGAAGGGGTGTGAATAGCGTTTTTTGGGTGTTGTGTAGAAGCTTCTTGTTCCTTGAGATGCCTAAAGAAGCGCTCAACAAAGCTTCTTAAAAGTTTGGTGAACATGGTTTTTGAACTTTGTTCGGATTATAGCACCACGGTACTAGACCTCTGTCTCTGAGCACAACACAAGATTGCCAAAGTAAATTCTTCTCACTCTTCGAAGAATTTGAGTTTTGTGTGGTTTGAGTGAACGAAACACCGAACCAAATGGGTTTTATAGTCTGTGCGTTCACCCCAACCCAAACATAAAGTGGTCGCCCGTCACGCTTCACCACTGTTTCGTCCACCGCTACGATTATTCTCGGGGTCAAAGCTCAGCTTCTGCTCAAACTGAGTCCACTCCTCAATCACTTTGAGGTTCAGAGAGCAAAGAAACTGGAGCTCTGAGACTCCAAAAGCGTTGAGTAGAACCGCAACAACCTTAAGTTCAAACCTCTTTTTGCCCTCATGAGTTTAAATTTATAAAGAACGTAAAGATGTGATGGGTACTACATTGAGCCACAAGATCAATGCCGTGGTACCCACTGTTTAAGTCTTAATCCAGGTAGGATCACAAAATCTTACTTAAAATAGATATGGTTTATAAAATAGCATAAAATTTGTGCTATTATCTCAACGGCAAATCTCGAATGTTGATACATTTATCAAAAATATTTGATTAATTTAGCCAAATAATTCATAATTAAAATAATTTTATAACAAAAATATTCGAAGACGAATTTATTGCTCTAGTCTTGTAAATAAAAGCTTATTGTTTTAATCTAAATATTTAAGCCGTTATAGTTCAGGGATGAAAGATAAACGACATTAATGAGTTGATAATAAAAGCGATTGAGCCTACTATTAAAATGCCTAGAGTTGCAAGCCTAAGTGAAAACAAAAATTCTTTACGTGTAGGCTTTTCAGAAAGAATTATTATATCTTTTATGTCCTTTAATCTTTTACCAAACGACATAATTTCTGTTAACTCTTGGATCAGTAAAAACTTAACGTTTTTATTATTTTCGATGTTGGTCAGGCATTTCAGTGGCTTACAGGCTTTTGGCTGCTTTCTAAACGGTGAAGAAATAGAGTGTAAAAACTACCTAGATCTAGTGTCAATTTATTAACGAACAGTGAACTTATACATTATGCTCAATACGCAAAACTAAACTAATTAGCGTGATGCTTTGAAACCAAGCAAAAGGCGTGTTTCCACACCGGCTTCTAATGATAACCCTTTTTGCTTGATCCTAAAACTTTGTCTCTTTTTACCCTTTTATGTTTATTGAAGTTACTCTGCCCTGAAACACATATATTTGGTTAGTGTGGTTCACAAATACCTCCATTATTGAACTCTATTTACTAACGCACATATGTTCTTGATCAAAGGAGATGAATCATTGCTTTAACAAATCTGAGCGTTTGAAAAGTCTTTAAGAAATTTTCCGATGTAGCCCAATTTGTGGTAAATTCTCAATCTAAGGTAAGTGGGCTTAAACTTAATAATAAGTGTGCTTTTGAAGATTTAGCCAACCATGGCGGAAAGTAGTACACAAGCACTTTTAGGAGAAGCCTTGGAAAGTATAGTTTTAGTTAAATTACGTGGCGGAATTTATGTACGAGGTAAAATGAAGAGTTTTGATCAACATTTAAATCTTTTAATAGAAGACGCGGAAGAAATGTTACAAGACAATACAACTCGTAGTTTGGGTACGATAATAGTAAGGGGAGATAATGTAATCTTGATTTCGCCTAGTCCACGGTGAAAATAATGAAAGGAACACCATCACAAGGCCTCAAAGGTAGGTCAAAAACTCATATAAGATGTAGACGCTGTGGTCATCACTCTTATCATATAAGAAAACACAAATGTGCCCATTGCGGGTTCGGTAAGTCAAAAAAATTAAGAGAATATTCATGGCTTAAAAAGAAAGTATAGGAAAGGGTATAGCGAGCTACCTTGCTAAAGCAAAACTTCGCGCTTCCTTCATAAGTCTTGCTTCGCCTTGAGTTACGAAGGTGTCCACAGGTGTGAATTAACCGCGCTTCGCGTGTATTCGCGAAAATATGTAGTAGAAACTCGCTTAAAGATTTTAACCGGTGTTCTGTTTTGGCAACCGCGAGGTTTTGGAAGTTTTATAAGCTTCTAGCTTTTAATCCTCAATAATACAATTTGGTGGTCAAATAATTCCTTTTATCACTAAAACGATATATTTATCAAGGCCGGCGTTACAATGATGCGTGTACAACCTCTTAAACCAGATTTCGAGTGTGACAAAAGCTTAATCGAATGGTACTCATAAAACCCTTAATGCGTCCAAATTAGCAGGAACTAAAGCTTCTGGTTTTTCTTTCATGTTAGAAAATCTTCTTCTTAATTCTCGAGCAAGTTCCATAGAGCGCATAGGCTCCCCGTGATTTATTAAAATTTTCTGTGATGGCTTAACGGTAAGCGCGTATCTGATAAGTTCTAAATGATCAGCATGTCCAGAAAAACCTTCCATAACATGTACAGACATTCTTATCTGATAGGTTTTTTGAGAACTTGATAAAGGATCAGATAATGTCACTTCGCGCGCGCCTTTCAGAATGGTTCTACCTAGTGTATTCTCTGCTTGATAGTTTACAAATATCAAGGAGTTTTTCTCGCTTGAACAGAGTTCTTTAAAGTATTCCAAGACAGGTCCGCCTGTCATCATTCCACTAGTCGCAAGTATTATACACGGTTCATTACTCAATGCCTCATCGCGTTTTGAAACATCGTCAATTCTAACGAAAGCTTGATGTAGGAAGGGGTTGTCGCCTTGATAGATTCTTTTTCTTAAATTTATAGAAAGAAATTCTGGGTAAGCAGTGTGTATAGCCGTGCTTTCAAGTAGCATTCCATCAAGAAAAACTGGCACGTCAGGTAGTTCTTTTGACGAAATCTTTTCTGCAAGAATCATCATTACTTCTTGTGCCCTACCAACCGCTAGCGTTGGTATGAGCACTTTACCTCCTTGTTCAATAGTCTTTTTAATTATGTGTACAAATTTTTCCTCCTCTTGTAATCTATTAGGCATTATATTGCCTTTTCCGCCATATGTTGATTCAATGATTAAACAATCAACTTTATTAAATGAGGTAGACGCTTTATCAAGCAAACGTGTATTAGAATATTTAAGATCGCTTGTGTAGAGTAGGTTGTACTTACCGTCACCGATGTTCAAGTGAACAACAGAAGAACCTAGTATATGGCCAGCATTGGCCAGCGTAAGTTTTATGTCAGGCGAAATGTCTGTTACCTCTCCCCAATCAATCGTGATTGTATGTTGCACGGCTTTTGTTATATGCTCAATTCCGTAAGGAGGAATTTCGCCCATTTTCTGTTTTAATTCTATGTAATCTTTTTGCGTTAATACCATTAAGTCTCGTGTTGGAGCAGTCATGTAAACGGGACCCCTGTATCCATACTTAAAAAGATATGGGAGTGCGCCTTGATGGTCCATATGAGCGTGTGCAATGACAACAGCATCTATTTCTTCAACTGGAAAGTCAAGCGCATAAAATGCTGGAAACTCGTCTATCAATTTAGTAGCACCAGCTTTAACTCCTACGTCTAACAAAACCTTGGTTTCTCCTGTGTCGATTAGAACTGCAGATCTTCCGACTTCCCCAAATCCCCCAAGAGGTACAACACGTATTGGCGCATCGCTAAAAAGTAACGGTCTATGAATTTTTTCGCCAACTTCCCTTAAAAACCTTTGTCTATACTCTCTGCCGTTCGTAAGGACGCGTAGCATAGAGGAAACAATACCAGATCTAATTTCGGGTACTCTGACAACCACTGGCCTCCAACCAGTTTGTATTAATGCGGCTCTTAGTGTAGAACCACCAGTCCCGATCACAATTCCTGGTTTTAAAGCTTCTATAATTACATCGCCTTTATCTTCATCAAATGTGTAATTCTTTACTTCTGCCTCTTTTGGAATGAGCTCTGAAAGGATTTTGACTGTTTCTTCTTGAGATTTTCGAACGGAAGGGTCAGACCGTATTACTATTCTCTTTTTAAGCAGTTTTGCGAGTTTTCTGACCGTTTCTCCGTCTGTTAGGACGGCAGAAGGATTGCGACAGTAGATAGCTATTTCTGGCCCTTCAAATTCTATTCGATTTAATCCTGCATCTTTTGGAAAATTGCTAAAAATGATGTTTCTTATTGTCGCAAGATGGTCCTTTGTAGTGGTGATGTTTGGCATCATACACTCACAGCCTTTGAAACTAGCTTTTCAATTTCATTCTTTGTGAGTAGCCTTACTCCAGATTTGTCTATAAGAGCTAAATCGATGCCTTCACCAGTTGGTGCGTCCCATTCAATAGCAGCACGTATAGCTTTTGCTGCAATGGATGCCGCAGATATAATATCCATACCCTCTTTATAGTTTGAATGAATCACACCCATAGCCACAGAATAACCAGAACCAGTAGCAATAAACTTCTCTTCGCTAATAGAACCAAAAAAGTCTAACATATAAAGTCTGGCCTCGCTATCATAACCACCTATTAAAAGAGCCACGGGCAATAAAGCAAACTTTTGCGACTGAAGAATGTTTGAAGCTAGGTTTGCTATCCCTCTGACGCTAAGTTTTGAATTGTGTTCGACAAAATATAACTGTGTCCTTACACGAAGTGTTTCCACGAGATAAAACGCTTGCGCAACAGTACCCGCAATGGTTACCGCGCAATAATCAGAAATTTTCGCTATTTTGTTAACTTTTTTGTTGGCAACCATAAATCCAGCAGTCGCTCTTTTATCAGCAGCTAATACAACTCCTTCTATCGTTTTTATACCTACAGTAGTTGTTCCTTTTTTTAATGAAGCATAGCTTTCCATGATTTATCAACACACCGTAAATTAAATCTCAGATCCTAAAATCAAAAGACTTAAGTCCAATGTTTTACTTAAATCTTCCGAATCTATAAGGACTGGTCTTAAAATTGTGGAAAGACGTTCACACAATATGTTTACCTGTTAAGGTGGTTATCGGAAGGGGGGTTAGCAACGATCTTGGCACAATAATTTCCGCTCAAATAGCTGGTTCAGAAGTGGCTTTACTGACAGGACCGAACCTTAAAACAAAATTATTAGATCCAATTTTGGAGTCACTCACAGTAGCTGGTTTTAAACCATTTATCGAAATTGTAAATTCGCCTTCACTTGCAGAAGTGGAACGCATTTATCACTCTTTTATGAATCGAAATTTGTCTCCAAGCGCAGTAATTGGAGTCGGTGGGGGAAAAGTTTTAGACGTCGGTAAAGTTATAGCTTACAGAATCAACACGAATTTTATTAGTGTGCCTACTAGCGCGTCGCATGACGGAATTGCTTCACCACAAGCTTCACTCAAGGGATTAAGTGGCGCCCATTCGGTCAGAGTAAAGACACCTTACATGATAATCGCAGATTCTGAAGTGATTGCAAGCTCACCTAAGTCGCTCACACTTAGTGGAATAGGAGATGTTCTAGCTAAGCTATCTTCTACGTTAGATAGCAGGCTAGCACAATCAATGGGAGAATACGTGGGCGAATACTCTATCAGTTTAGCTGAAATGTCAGCGAAACTAGTTTTCGAAAACCTTGACTCTATTGTTTCGATGGACGATCATGGTATACGCACGTTACTAGAAGCGCTAATAAGTAATGGCATTGCAATGGCCATTGCTGGTAGTAGCAGGCCTTGTAGCGGAAGTGAACACATGTTTGGTCATGCGTTGGATTATTTAACTTCGTCTAAACTTCTACATGGTTTTAGTGTTGCACTAGGCACCAAAGTGTCGCTTGCTTTACACGGACAAGATTGGCGAACGTTTGACCAGCGCGTTCATGAGATAGGCATTCCAATGAACGCAAAGTCTCTTGGTATTCCTCCTATTTACTTAATTAGAGCATTAAGTTTTGCCCATAAAATAAGACCTGAGCGCAAAACAATTTTAGGAAATGGCATATCTTATATCAACGCAAAAAAGATTTTAGAAGAAGTTAAGGCTATTTGACCAATATATTGTTCATTTTTGTTGTATCTAACATCATCCGTATGTAGTTCTAGCCGAAAATGGAAATGATTAAAAAGACCTTAAAATAGTCCAAAGCGTTTAATAGATTGGGGCATTTGAAATAAACATGGTTAACGGAGCCAATCATACTTCAAGTGGCATTAAATTAGAAGAACAAAATAAAAAATTAATAACACTCGTTCCAAACAATGTTGCTAAAATTGGCTATGAGTTCGTCTTTACAAAAATTACAGGGACGGAGTGTGAGTCTTGTAAGGTTAGGGCAGTTTGTCTAGATAATCTCAGCGTTGGGAAAAAATATGTTGTAAAAGAAGTCAAGATGATTGAACATCACTGCCCTCTAGTAGGTTTGAACGCAAAAGTGGTTCAAGTCGAGCTGGCCGAAACGCAAGTTAGCATAGAAAAGTCAAGAGTCATTGTCGGCGCAACCATTAGTTATTCACCAATTAATTGTAACTGGAAATTTTGTAAAAATTATACAGTTTGTGTAGATAATGGTCTTTTGGAAGGCGAAAAAGTTAAAATAATAGAAAAGGTGAGTGAACTCGATTGTCCACGCGGCTTTAAATTGGCTCGAGTGCTCGTCAAATCCTAGCGATAATAATGCTACGATTGTTTTCTTTCTTCGCTCTGTATAGTCTCTTTCGAGACTTCAGTTTGTTTTTGTGGAAGTTTGTAAGTAAACTTTTCGATAAATATTACACTCTCAATATTGTCAAGGTATTTGATAACGTCTCTCACCAATCTGATCTTAAAGGATTGTAACGATTCAGAATAGAGCAACTCCTCTGGAATTTCTATTCTGACATTAGAGTCATCAATGGACACCTTAAATTTGTCACGTGACACTGTAGGAATTAATCTGTGAATTAACTCTATAACTTTTTCTACAGGGTCTGTGACAATTTTCTTTATTTCAAATTCGTACACAAGGGTTTTGCCACTATAAGGATGATTAAAGTCTAGTTGCACCCTTCCTGCATTAACAGTCCTTATTATAGCAAGTTGACCATTTACTTCAACGGTCTTTCCCACCTCGGGTTTTATGTTCCTTTTTAAAAATTCTCTTTCAGACACAATTTTTATTTTGCTAGGATCTCTTGCCCCAAAGCCTTCTTGAGGTTCAACTTCTATAAGTTTTCGTTGACCGACATCGCTTTCAAGAATTGCCTTATCGAATCCAGGAACCACCCAACCTTCTCCAGCAATAATAAGCACTGGTTCGTAAACTTCCCTCTCTCTGAAAATGCCACTCTTTTTTGCAACTTCTGCGCTTGTTGTATCAAACACCTCATTTGTTTCTTTAAATCTTCCTGTAAATTCAACAATTACAAAGTCGCCTTTTTTGACCACTTTATATCCAAATGAGCTATAAGGTTCAAGATATAAGCGTTTAACCGCCACGCCGTAAATACCACCCCTTATCCACTAAGTTTATAATAACCCTTGAGCCAACCACGGTTTTTCCAATTCCAAGCACATCTTTTTTTGTGTTTAAAATCAGAAAGAGTGATTCTTTGTCTGCTATGCGTTCTAAAGTTATGTCTTTTCCGTAAAGGAATTTAGCTGCTAGTCTATCGTTAACAACTAGTGTGTTATTCAACTTACCAAGCCGATAAAGGTGCTCAGCCAGATCCAAGCTTAGCTTGAACTTCTTGTTTTTAAATGACCCGCCGTAAATCCCTGCAAAATAAACATTATGAAATTTAGAAATTTCGTAAACGGTTTCGTGTAAAAGATTATCTTTGATAATAAACAACTCTGCGTACTTTAACTCGTGTATACACATCAAATATTTTTGAGGAATCGAAGCCCCAATTTTGTTCAATTCTTTCAAGATTTCTTGTTTTTCCAAATTATTAGGCGGTCTAAGAATGTCCATCATGTCTTTTCCACTCTACAAACAAAGAAACCTTCTGTTCCCTGTTTATGATGAAAAAATCTGAGTGCCCCTTTAAGCCAAGGACTTTCCGAGTTCTGGATTATTTGGTTAGATGAATCTATCGGCTTAATATGTGCACCAAGTTTTATTCCATGAGAGACCACGTCTTCTCCTTCTTCCTTTAAAACACTACAAGTTGAATAAACTAATGTTCCACCCCTTTTTAGAACGCGAAAAGCTACTTCAAAAAGCTGCTTTTGAAGATTTTGTAATTCAATTACGTCAGCTTCTGTTATGCGTGTTTTTAGCTCAGGATATTTTGAGAAAAGCCCACTACCTGTACAAGGTGCGTCCAATAAAACCTTGTCAAATAAAATGTTGAGTTTTAAAACGTTACGGCCATCCATTTGTAATACTATCACATTTTCGCAACCCATTCTCGAAATGTTGGATCTGAGCGCAAACACCCTGTCTCTTTTTGGCTCAACAGCCACAACCACACCCTTATTCATCATGAGTTGAGAAATATAGGTAGTCTTCCCTCCAACGCCAGCTGCAATGTCAAGAATTATTTCACCGGGCTGAGGGTCTAAGCTTTCTACTATAAGCATTGAAATAGGACTTTGGATAAAATAATACCCAAAAAGGTATTCATTTGTTGAGCCTAGTGTAGGTGAGATTGGTTCTTTTACGACTTGAAAGCCCCATTTTAGATAATCTATTTTTTTAAATGAAAAACCCTTTTTTGTAAGACGTGAAATTGTTTCTTTAGCCCCTTTTTTTAACGAGTTGACGCGTATTGCTTTTGGCACGGGTTTAAGATCACTTTCAGCCAATCGTAAAGCCTCATCATTTAATTGTTCGGATAGTTTTGTTGCCAAATAATCATTAAAGTTGTACTCCGTCATTAGTGTTTTTTTAATTTCTTTCATTTCTTCATTTTAAGATAAAGAAAAAATATAGGCATCACTCTTATATTCTCGAAGATAGGAAATCCTTATCCTACTTTAGTTAACACGACCTGTTTTTATAGACCTCTTATACACTTAACGAGTACTCGTATTTGGTGACCTCAAGATTTTTGTTTGTCAATCCTGATAACACCTAGATAACAGAATAGCTATAATAAATTAAATCTCCAACGCAAGGCTTTATCTCAGCACAATACCATTTAGAAAGAGGCAAGTTCGAACTTTGCGAGTCGCCGCAAAGCAGAGCTTTCATCTCTTCCACAAAGTTCTGTCCTCGGAGAGCCTTGCTATCTACACGTGTATTTATGTATCGGGGTGCGTTTGTGAATACATCACAAAAGCCTTAATAAGGCCTTGGTCATTTTGGTCATTTCTTATCAAAAAACCTATTTTGACTTATAAAAATAAGCCATTAAGCAGATCTTTAAAGAGTAAATACAAACAAATTCTACGCGTGAGCTTTTACAAATTCCGAACGCTTAAAACACTTCACTGTTGAAAACAGAAAGCTTTTCAACTTATACACCGATAAAGAAGCACAAAAAAAGCTTGGGTAAAGATCAGCTTAAACGGCTCGCTTTATGTCATAATAAAGCAAAACCTTGTCAGTTTCCCAATTTTGCAAATCACTAAAGACTTTCTGATTATTTCCGTAAGAGAAATCTTTAAGTGTTATCAATTACCGCATTTACAACAGCTTGCGCGAGTGTTTGAGGTAAAATCAACTAAAACTTCGAAACACCAAATTTTTCACTACCATTTGTGAAATCACTTTGGCAACTTGAACGTTTTTTAAAGTAAGACGCTTGGTACCATCGCGTAAATTGTTTCGCCTCTATCCTTTTAGCTTTGCGAGTATGCAGAGCGGCTGTGTTTTGAAAAGCTTTACCGTGTGATGCTCACAAAAGGCCGCAGGCGGGATTTGAACCCGCGTTCCCCGGCTCCACAGGCCGGTGCGTTGACCAGACTACGCTACTGCGGCCACACGCACAAATTCCAACAAAATTCTTATTTTTGACCAATATATAAGGTATTTCTGTGGTGGGCCCGTAGCTCAGCCTGGTAGAGCGGCAGGCTCATAAGCTCCATATCGGGCTGAGAGACCTGACGGTCGAGGGTTCAAAAGAGGCTTCCTCTGAAAATCCCTTCGGGCCCACCTCTTTAAAAAGGTGAAGACTATGGCAAAGGGAAAAGTTGTCGTGGTGGCAAAAATATATCCAAAAGACATTAATACCGACAGAAACATGATATTACAACTCCTTTCTTTAAAATTGAATGGGATCGCTGAAATAAAAAAAGTGGAAGAAGAACCTATAGCGTTTGGTTTAGTCGCTTTAAAACTGCACATGGTTCTCCCAGAAGACACGGAAGGCGGCACTGATGTTATTGAAAATGCGGCAAGTTCTATCGAGCTTATAAGTAATGTAGAGATAACGCATGTTTACAGATTATAGACTCCGAACTTCAACTAAACACATAAGTTTTTGCGTAACGCTTTTTTTTCTGAAAAGAGTTTGTGATAAATAGGTGCCTATGCTTGTCTGCCTCTGACAGAGGCGTTAATTCCTTACCACCAGAAGATGGTTCAGTGGTATTAAGAGTAGCGGAAGCTAAACAGCGCGATGTTGGAAGAAACAAGGTGAGAATAGACTCGGATATTATGGCAAAAATCAATGTCGGTATAGGAGATGTCGTCGAAATTTACGGTAAAAGGCGTACAGTCGCGATAGTATGGCCAGCTTATGTTGAAGATAAGGGTACAGACACAATCAGAATGGATGGGCTGATAAGAAAAAACTGTGGTGTCAGTATTGGCGACAAAGTGGTAGTAAGAAAAATAACACCCAAACCCGCAGTCATGGTTAAGCTTGCCCCATCCTCTTATTCAATAACAGTAGACGCCCCCTTTATTTCTTATGTTAAAAAGAAACTAGTAGACTATCCACTAGTTGAAGGTGACACGGTCCTTATACCAGTGCTTGGTCAAGCGATTTCATTTTTGGTGGTCTCAGTCAAACCACCAGACGCTGTGATGGTGACCGAAAACACTCAAATAACAATTCTTGATAAACCAGCAGAAAGCACAGGTGTTCCACGTGTAACTTATGAAGATATAGGTGGCATGAAAGACGTAATACCAAAAGTTCGCGAAATGATAGAGTTGCCATTAAGGCACCCAGAACTTTTTAAGAGGCTAGGAATCGAACCACCTAAGGGTGTGCTTCTTTATGGCCCACCAGGTACAGGAAAGACGTTATTAGCCAAAGCCGTCGCAAACGAAACAGAAGCTTATTTTGTCGCCATAAACGGGCCTGAAATTATGAGTAAGTTTTACGGTGAAAGTGAACAAAAGCTTAGAGAAGTTTTCGAAGACGCTAAAAAACATGCGCCCGCAATAATATTTATCGATGAACTAGATGCAATTGCTCCAAAGCGTGAGGAAGTTACAGGCGAAGTGGAACACAGAGTAGTCGCACAGTTGCTCACACTCATGGATGGCTTAGAAGCCAGAGGCGACGTGATTGTAATCGGTGCGACAAACAGAGCGGGTGCTCTTGACCCTGCGCTACGGAGACCAGGTAGATTTGATAGAGAAATAGAAATCACTCTTCCAGACAAGCAAGGAAGGATGGAAATTCTACAGATACACACTAGGAATATGCCTCTTGAAAAAGACGTTGACCTTAGAAGACTTGCGGATATGACGCATGGTTACACAGGTGCTGATTTAGCAGCTTTGGCAAGAGAAGCTGCTATGAAAGCTCTTCGACGATATCTACCGACAATAAACGTAGAACAAGAAAGCATTCCGCCAGAAATACTTGAAAAGATGACTGTTAAGATGGAAGATTTTCTTGCCGCTTACAAAGAAGTGGTTCCAACGACTTTGCGCGAAGTTTATATAGAAACACCTGAAGTCAGATGGGATCAAATAGGAGGTTTGAAAGAAGTACGAGAGTTGCTCAAAGAATCAGTCGAGTGGCCACTTAAGAATCCCGAAGTCTTCGAAAGATTTGGTATAAAGCCTACTAAAGGAATACTCTTGTACGGACCTCCAGGGTGCGGAAAGACGTTAATTGCAAAAGCAATTGCCACTGAAAGCGAAGCCAACTTTATAACAATAAAAGGTCCAGAAATTTTCAGCAAATGGCTTGGTGAATCAGAAAAAGCGATTAGAGAAGCGTTTAGAAGAGCAAGGCAATCCGCTCCCTGTGTGCTCTTTCTTGACGAGCTTGATGCAATAGCACCTTTGAGAGGGTCGGGTTACGAAGACTCTGGTGCAACAGAAAGAGTGGTCACACAACTGCTTACAGAGCTTGATGGTATTGAAAAATTAGAAAATGTAGTTGTTATAGGCGCGACTAATAGACCAGACATACTTGATCCAGCATTGCTCCGACCAGGAAGGCTCGAAAGGCTTGTTTATGTTGGTCCACCAGAACCAGCAGAAAGACTTGAAATACTTAAAATCTATACTAAGAAGATGCCACTTGCGCCAGATGTTGACCTTTCAAAACTTGCGGATATGACCGAAGGTTACAGCGGTGCTGATTTAGAGATGTTGTGTCGTGAAGCGGCTCTTTCCGCTTTGCGTAGTGATATAAACGCAAAGTTTGTAAGGGCTCAAGATTTTGAAAAAGCGCTTAAGATTGTAAGACCGTCAATTACCGAAGATATGATTAGATACTATAAAAGCTGGGGAGAAAGAGCAAGGCAATTCAAGTCACGAGAGCCTCTTGTGAGTTACGCATAGGCGTAATTATATGGTTCAGCGCTTAATTCAAACAGAAAAACTTGAACGCTTCATATACGAATATTTGTTAGAAAAGGGATCTGCTGTCACCCTAAGCGAATTAAAAGAAGCTTTAAAAAGATTTTCGGGAATTTCAGATCAGAAAATTCGTCACGCGATAATGAAGCTTGAAATGTATGGATTTGTGGTGACGTACGAAAGGAAAGAAAATGATTTGACTATAACAATCAAGGAGAGACCCTAATGGGAGTAGACCTTTCAGAGCTAGTACCGCGTAAAACCGTGGAATTACAAGCGCTTCCTAAGGAGGGAATCGCAATTGATGGAAATAACGCGCTATACCAATTTCTTACTGTTATTCGACAACCAGATGGCACACCTCTTATGAATACTAGAGGCCAGATAACTAGTCATCTACAGGGATTATTTTACAGAACAATAAATTTTATCGAGCTTGGCTTAAGACCAATTTATGTTTTCGATGGTGAAGTTTTGCCATTAAAGAGACAAGAAATCGCAAAAAGGTCTGAAAGAAGGGAAAAAGCAAAGGAGGAAGCAGAAAGGGCAAAGGAGCTAGGGCTTTACGAAGAAGCGTACAAAAAATCGGTTCAAGCTGCACGCCTAGATAAGCAAATGGTAGAACAGGCAAAAAAACTGTTACAGCTTATGGGAGTCCCATTTGTTGATGCGCCTTTTGAAGGTGAGGCGCAGGCAGCTAAAATAGTGTTAGACGGAAAGGCCTATGCCTGTGTTAGTCAAGATTATGATTCTTTGCTTTTTGGCGCCCCACGACTTATTCGCAATCTTACGATATCAGGCAAAAGAAAATTACCGAATAAGAATGAGTATATAGAAATTAAACCAGAAATTATAGAATTGAACCAAGTGCTTTCGACGCTAGGACTAGAAAGAAGACAGCTTATTTGGCTTGCGATTTTGATAGGCACGGACTATAATCCAGAGGGTTTTCCAAACATTGGACCAAAGACCGCTTTAAAGCTCATTAAGCAATACGGCACGCTACAAAAAGTGTTGGAAGTAAAAGGACTAAAGCCAGACTTTGATTTGGAAGCGGTTGAGCAGGAATTCTTAAATCCACATGTCAAAAACGATTATGAAATAGTATGGGGGAACGTTCAAAAAGACGCAATAATAAATTATCTTTGTGAAGAGCAGGATTTTTCAAGAGAAAGAGTTGAAGCAGCGTTGCAAAGACTGATTAAAGCAAGAAGTGGCGGTTTTCAGCAAACGCTTGAAAAATGGTTTAGCTAGGCCTGAATTCTTCTCCTGCCCTTCGAAGTTGGACAAAACTACACTCAATTACTTCATTTTCTTTAATTCCTTCTTGTGTTCGTTTAGCTTTTATGAGTAATTGTGGTTCCCCTTGGATGCCATAAGGGTATAGCAAAATACCCCCGATTTTTAACTGTTCGTATAACATTTTTGGCTTTTCCACCAATGCGGCTGTGACGTAAATTCTATCGAATGGGGCCTCTTCTTTTAACCCATAAAAACCATCACCCAAGTGAATAGATATTTTTGTTTTGAAGTTATAGGAAGAAAGAATTCTTTTCGCTCTTTCAAGCAAAAAGGGATTTATTTCAATAGAATGAATTTCCCCTCCGCTTAAGTAGTCTAAAGCACACGCGGTCACTGCCAAATGGTACCCGCTACCTGTTCCTATTTCGAGAATCTTTAGCCCTGATTGAAGCTCAAGTTGTTCTAAGTAAATTGCAACCATATGTGGTGCTGAGCTTGTTTGCCCATATCCAATAGGTAAGGGAACGTCTTTATAGGCGTGTTCAGGCGCAAGATTCACAAACTTCTCGCGTTCGATTGTAAGAAACGCGTGTTCCACGTGTTTACTCATAATGTAACCATTTTCGACAAGTTTTTTTACCATCTTTAACCTTAAATCATAAACTTTTTCATTTGGCATATGCGAATCATATCATTTACAGGGCGAGGACACAAAAATATTCTTGCATTACACGATACCACCATAGAATTTACTCGGGAAAAGAGGTTGACTAAAAGAGGTGATTGCATAATTTTGGTTGACTGCACGATGGCAGCAAAAGATATACCCGGAGATTTCAAAAGGCTAATGAGGGACGATCATGCAACGTTAATTTTTGAAATACGAGTGGATCATCTTTTTGACACAATTATAGCACACGGTAGTAAAAATCTCACACTAGAAGATCCAGTAAGCATGGTAATAAGAAAAAGCGGATACATATCCCCAAGAACTGTGGCGATTTATGCGAACAAATCAGCACGAGACTTGGATAGAAAGTTGATAGGCGAATTACAAAAAGAGAAAAGAGCGTCTGTGACCATAAAGCTGATCACCGCAATTCAAGATCATATCTAAAAACAGCCTTTCTTGGCGCATACTCAAAAACCTTTTGTGATCGGATTAATGTGAGCGATTTTTTTTCTATGAGCGAGTTTATATCAGAAGGGTTTGCTATGTAAATGTGGATTCTCCCCCTTTTTTTGCAGAAAGTCTTTGCTAGATCTAAATATTTGATCGATTCAAAAGGAAGATTCATGATTATATGGTCGTACGAATTTTGTGGGTAGAAATTGCGAATGTCAGTGTTGTAGGGATTCACGAATTTCTCTACCTTATTCAGTTGGATATTTCTTTTCATTAGCTCGTATGCAATAGGATTAATATCGACCGCATCAACAAACGCTTTTGAATATTTGGCAATAGTTATTGCGAATGGTCCTACGCCAGCAAACATATCAAGAACTCTTTTACCGTTTTCAATCAAGCTTGCGATTCGCATTCTTTCGTGTGAAAGCCTAGGATTAAAGTACACCTTCTTAACGTCCACCCAGAAAAACAAACCGTTTTCTTTGTGTAGCGTTAACGGCTTATCTTCTCCATATAAAAACTTTAATCGAGGAACTCTTTCTACACCTTCTACTTCTCCTATTTTTAAATAAAAAGATTTTAAAAATTTATAAATGGATAACAACTTCTTAATTTCTTGAGAATAACGGATACCTCTTTTACCTTGTTTAAATATACACACATCGCCAATGATATCATACGGCAACAACACCTTCTTTGATTTCTCATTTTTTGGTAGTTTCATCTTTAGGTATTTCAAATTAAAACTCGTTTTGTCAATTTTTTTCTTAACTGGAAAGAAAACATAATCTTTGTCCTTCGTAATAGGATAATCCTTTAAAAGGAGACCCGTTTTACTTAACCACTTTTTAAATTTCTCTGCTTCTGTACGATTTATTCTTACTACTAACACCATGCATTATACAATAGCTCATCAAGACTTAAAAGCTGGTCGTCTTTTTTTAAAGAGAGATGCGCGTCGGTTCTTTCGAGCCTGGAAAAACCGTAGCAATATACGGACATTTAGAAGAAAGCAGAGATTTGGGTGGTCTTAAGTTCCTTATAATAAGGGACATAAAAGGTCGACTGCAGGTTGTTGTAAATAAAGCGAAATCGCCGAAAGAAGTTATTAAAATTGTTGACGATATAACGCGTGAATCCGTAGTGAAAGTTGTTGGTACGGTAAAAGAGGATAAACGCGCACCAGGAGGAGTGGAAATAGAACCAACTTCTATCGAGGTAATTTCAAAAGCCGAAACACCACTACCAATCGATGTGTCGGGCAAAACCGAAACTAATCTTGATTTAAGACTTGATTGGCGCTTTTTAGATCTTCGTAGACCAGAAACGGCAGCTATTTTTAAAATACAAAGCAAAGTTGGAAGGGCAGTACGCGATTTTTTTGACGAAAAGGGTTTTTATGAGATTCACACAAGCAAAATCGTTTCACAAGCAACTGAAGGCGGGGCAAATGTGTTTCCGATTATTTATTTTAAAAAGCCCGCTTATTTAGCACAAAGCCCACAATTCTATAAACAAATGATGATAGCAGCAGGTTTCGAAAAAGTCTGGGAGATAGGACCAGTTTTTAGAGCTGAGCCTCACCACACTCCTCGTCACATCTGCGAGTATATTAGTATTGACTTAGAGATGGGTTATATAAATGATCATCAAGATGTCATGAATGTTATCGAAGAACTCATGACTTATGTTTTACAAAGAATTTCTAAAGAAGCTGCTGAAGAGCTAAACATTTTAGAAAAAGAAATAAGAGTTCCATCTAGACCATTTCCACGCGTGACAATGAAAGAAGCATATGAAATTCTTGAGCAGCGTGGGTTACACGTGGAAAGAGGAAAGGATTTGGATGCTACAGGCGAAAGGGAACTTGGAAAAGCAATATTAGAAAGGTTCGGACACGAATTTGTGTTCTTAACTGAGTTTCCATGGAGTGTGGCCCAATTTTATCATATGCGTAAAAGCGACGATCCAAACTATACCAACCGAGCGGATTTAATTTATAAAGGTATGGAAATTTGCACACTGGCGCAAAGAGAGCACAGATATGAAATTTTACGTTCGCAAATAAAAGAAAAGGGTCTTAACCCTGAAGATTTCAAGTTCTATTTGGATTTCTTCCGCTTCGGGGTTCCTCCGCACGGTGGAGGGGCGCTTGGTTTGGAAAGAATTGTGATGCAAATGCTTGACCTTAAAAACATAAGAGAAGCAGTGCTTTTGCCGCGCACGCCTGAAAGGCTCACGCCATAAAAATTATCGAGCGTAAGCTTAAATTTGTGTTTACGAGAATAAAGGTAAGGGGCCATAGCTCAATGGCAGAGCGCCCCCTTGGCGTGGGGGAGGCTCCGGGTTCAAGTCCCGGTGGCTCCATTTTAAAAGGCGCTTTTAGTTGTCAAAAAGCGTTTTGGAACTAAAAGATTTGATACCTTGTGAAATTATGGAACGTATTAACAGATTTGTCGTTAAGATAAAACTTGTAGATAGAACAGAAATGGCTCATCTTAGGAATACTGGTCGACTTAATGGTTTAGTAGAACGGGGAAAATATGCGTTGTGTATACCAAAGTCAAAAGGCAAGACGAATTTTCTTTTAATTGGTGTAAAAGTCAATGAGTCGTACGCTTTAATTGACACAAAGATTCAATGTCTAGCTTTTGAACACGCTATAGAAAACAACTTGATACCATGGCTTATTGGATGGAAAATTAAGAAAAGAAAAACCTTTTTGGATAGCAGAATTGACTATGTTCTTGTTAAACAAACAGGCGATTCGGCTTTGCTCGAAATAAAGTCAGCGGTAGATTTTGACGGTTACTATTCCCATGTACCCAGATTGTCCAACAGACAGGGGTTTAAAGCATTTGCGCACACTTACATATGCAAGAAAAAAAGGAATGGCTTGTTTCATCGTGTTTATCGCTGCCCATCCACTCGCAAAAGCTTTTAAACCAAATTCGCAAGCGGATCCACGTATAAAAAAGGCGTTGATTCAAGCAAAAAACGCAGGATGTGTGATTCGTTCCATTAAATTTCATCTAGAAAAGAATGGTAAAGTTTTGCTCGACAATCCTAGTCTTGACGTTGTTCTATAAATCCAAACAAATTAAGAGTTTGGCATTTTTTAATATTAATTATGTAAGGCTTCTCGCATAAAAACACTTCCAACGGTAAATTGTAGGAAATTACTTAAATAAAGGGGAACTTATTTTATCCAGAACAAAAATGGCAGTGGACATCATTCAAGAAAGCGATCTAACTAAACACGTTATAACAGAGACGAGGAGTATTTGTCCTGAATGCAACTTGATTTTACCAGCTACAGTTTATGAAAAAGATGGCAAAGTGTACATGGAGAAGGTTTGCCCAGAGCACGGCAAAACCGAAGAATTGTACTTCGGTTCTTATGAAATGTATGTCAAATTTAGCAGGTATTTGCACAACGGCAAAGGCACTGAACATCCAAACGTGCGCAAAATCAGTTGCGACTGTCCTAATAACTGCGGTTTGTGTGAAAGTCACTTAAGTCATACGGGGCTTGCTAATATAGTGGTCACCAACAGGTGCGATTTGACATGCTGGTACTGTTTCTTCTACGTGAAAAAAGGAGTCGAAGGAGCTTATGTATATGAACCTACATTAGAAGAAATAAAAGAAATGGCCGAAAATTTGCGGGCAGAAAGACCCGTACCTGGTAACGCGGTCCAAATTACAGGTGGAGAGCCTACTCTAAGGGAAGACCTTCCTGAAATTATTAGAATAATTAAATCAGCGGGAGTTGACCATATACAGCTCAACACTAATGGAATTAACATAGCTTTACACCCAGAGCTTGCAAAGATTTACAGAGAAGCGGGCGTAAACACCCTTTACATGAGTTTCGATGGTGTTACACCAAAAACCAATCCGAAAAATCATTGGGAAGCTCCGTACACAATTGAGGCTTGCAGAAAAGCTGGGCTTGGTATAGTTCTAGTTCCAACTGTTATTAAATCCGTAAATGACCATGAGCTTGGAGCGATAATTAGATTTGCACAAAAGAACATGGATATTATAAGGGCTGTTAACTTCCAACCAGTGTCACTTACTGGGAGGATGACAAAAAGTGAAAGAGAAAAGTATAGAATCACCATTCCTGATTGCATCAAGAGAATAGAAGAACAAACCGATGGCGAAATAACGGCAGATTCCTTCTTCCCAGTACCTAGTTGCGCTCCTATTACGCACTTTGTTGAAGCGCTTACAAGAAAACCGCAATACGAGCTTTCAATTCACTTTGCTTGTGGAGCTGGTACATATGTTTTTAAAGACGGGGAAAAACTAGTGCCCATCACAAAATTTGTCGATGTTGAAGGTCTACTCGAATACTTAAAAGAAAAACAGAGGAGCTTGAAATGGGTGCAAACAAGTATGTAATAGCAGCCAAAGTTTTGGCAAAATTACCTTCATTTATCGATAGAGAAAATCAGCCAGAAGGAATAAACTTTGCAAAATTGCTCTACAACGCCTTGGTGCGTCACAATTATAGCGCTCTTGGAGAATTACACAAAAGAACACTTTTCATAGGACTAATGCACTTCCAAGACAAGTACAACCATGACGAGGAAAGACTTAGAAGATGTGACATACACTACCTTACACCTGATAACAGGATTATACCTTTCTGCGCGTTTAACGTTTTACCAGAGTGGTACAGAGACGCTGTTCAAGCTAAGTTCGGAATACCAGTCGAAGAATGGGAAAAGAAAACTGGGAAAACGCTTGAACAAGGACTTTACAGAGGTACGTTAAGAAGAGGACAAAAGGCTGTAGCGAACTGCGCTGTAGGAGCTCTAACTGGTCAAAAGCAAGATCACAAAGTGGTGGAGTTACAAGTAAAACAATAGCACTCGTTTAAATTTATTATTTTTAAAGCATTTTTTATTGTGTGTTTGATAATCATTTTAAAAGACGTTTGTCATTCAAATGAATTGGCTGTTTGGAAACTCTCAAGGTTATTTAACAATATTTGTCTTGTTTACTTATCGATAGCTTTTCAAACTAAATACGAAGGCGCTTTTAAAATTTTTAATTGCGCAATTAATTACTATGACAATAAGAAGCAGTATGAAGCCATGCTGTTTTTTCTTGTCAGAAATATTATCCGCATGGTCAAAAAAGCGTTAGATCATTTAAGACGCACCATTCAATTTTCAGGGCTTAGGTGAGTCGATATGGAAAAAGCGCTTTCTCAGACAATCATCTTGGCTGTTATGATAACGATGTTTGCTCTTTCTTTGCCTAGCATAATTTATTCTTTTAATGTTTTTTCACAATATTCAAATTATTCAAAAGCAAAAGTAACATTTGATGCAGCTCAAGAAATATACGCTGATGCATTGAGTTTAATTTCAGAAAACGGAAATCAATCTTCCTTTGTTTTGACAAAAGATAGCGGTTCATTTGAGCCAAACTGGGTGTGCGGAAACTTATGGCCAAGCGCTTTCTCTCCATGTAGTCTTGATTCGAATGGCACATCTGCTTGGCGTTCTTTTACACCAAATACACCTGCATGGGATTATGTAATGGAGTTCTACGTTCCAAAAGGAACGGCTTCCTTTCTCCTGAAATTTTCTTGGTGGTTTTACGGGTACGGGTTGTACAATTTAATTTTTGGCGCAGAAGTGGGAAAGGGAAATTTGGTGGGAAAGGGTGATAATGCTTGGACAAATGCCGTTTTTTACGAGTTTTATTATAGTAACGAGCTTTTTGCAGAACCTGTTTCAGATTCAGGACAAGCTAGTGTTGCTTTAACTGGCGATGAAACGTTTGCTTTAGACGCACAAATCCCTCCCTCTGACTGTGCTAATTTCTGCTATTTTTCCTTTGGTATGAGTGTTAAAGTGATAACTTCGCTTGCGAATTTTACAGTGCTTCTTCCAACGAATTTGCAAGTGCAACTTGTTTCATCAAATTTTAAACTAGGTCCAAAAAATGGACCTGATGCGCAATTCGATTTGTCACGTTTCGGAAATGTCACAGCGACGCTTCAAATAATATATGATTCAAAAGTTATAGCGCAATATACATCAAACTTTTCGAATGGTGAAACGTTGACTTATTATGTCACAAGTCTCTATCCGTATAGCGAGCTACCAAAAATCACTATTTTGTTCAACGTTCCAATCGCTATAACGGGTAAAGCAAACGATATTAGTGTAGAATATCTTGGAGATAATGTGAGTTTAGCTTTACCCTTTAAAACAATTGTTACAACGGGCACTTCTCAAACTTGGGTGTTGATGCTTTTAGGTTGCCAAAAACAGTGTGAAGTGATTATTTCACCAGCTTGAAATTTCCGTAGATCGTGTCACGCCAATCATAAAACTTTAAATGTGTGCTCGATTTCGAACATTTGCTGTACACAATAAGTCAACAACGGCTGAAATTAGGGTAATAAGCGCAAAAGAAAGTAATCTTGATGCAAAATGGCTAAACATGCGAAAAAAGGCGTTTCACAAAGTTTAGAAGCAATCATTCTTGTTGTCGTGGCCCTTTCGATCGTAGCGGTTTACGCAGGCTGGGCATTCGGTGTTTTTGGAAGGGCTGTAAACACACCGATATTAACAGTTGTGGGCACACCGGTGATTCAAGGCGCTTCTAGTAATAATCCAACACTTTATATAACGATCAAAAACACAGGAGCTGTTACTGCAAACATAACAACAATCTATGTAAATAATCAAGTGTTCACACCGAAAAATGGCTTTGTTTTGATACCAGCAGGCAGTGCTGAAACCTTAGTTCTCCTTTTGAGTAACTTAAGATTAAACGTGGGATCACAGGTGAGCGTGGTTGTGAGCGCGGGTCAAACCTCACTTTCCACAATCGCTATCGTGGAAAGCTGATCAGAAATGTTCATGAAATACACAAAACTACTAAAATTTTTTGATAAAAAGCGCGCAGAAAAAGTGAACTTTGTCGAACCATTTTTGAGAACCACCTTGCCAAAAGGCTTTACTCCTACTAAAGTCACAAAAAAGGTCGGTTTGGCCACAGTGTATGTTGAACCGCCCTTCTATTACGTCGAAGATCCTCCCCTTGAACAAAATACAATTATCGAGTACAAAAGAATAATTGAGGACGAACTAAAGTGGCTTCCAGGTTCACTTTTTGTTTCAAACGAGCAAATAATCGATTCTTTAAAGACGCATGGAATTAATGATCAAGTTCTCCTTTATTACATAGAAAGAGAGTTAATTGGGTATTCGGTTTTGCAACCCTTAATTGACGATGAAGAAGTTGAAGATATAGTTATAGCATCACCAGGTACTAGTGTTTCTGTAAAACACAAGCTTGGAAACCTTCAGACCAATATCGTGTTAGACAAAGAACGTTTGGATGAGCTAGCCGAACGTCTTGCCTCAAAGGCTGAAAAATCCGTGAGCACGTATAATCCTCTGCTTAGCACAAGATTACCCGACGGAAATAGATTGACTCTGAACTACGGTACAGAAGTGAGCCACAAGGGAACTTCTATCGCAATTAGAAAGTTTCCAAAAAGCCCATGGAGTATTACAAAAATCCTTTTAAATGCTTCGGCTACGCCAGACGTGCTCGCTTGGCTATGGCTTTTGATCGAAAACAAAAAGGCGCTTCTTGTTACAGGAACGAGTGGTGTTGGAAAAACTAGCTTAATTAACGCGCTAACGTCTTTTATTCCGAGTAACGCGAGGGTCGTAACGATTGAGGATGCGGGTGAGCTAAAACTTAGCCACAGTCACTGGACTCCTCTAATCGCTAGACCCTCTTACACCCAAAACAGGTATGCCGAAATAACTCTTGATCAACTCGTAAAACACGCGTTGAGAATGTCGGCTGATTATATAATCGTTGGAGAAATTCGAGGAGAAGAAGGAAGAACTTGGGCCCAAAGCGTGTTGACAGGACACGGAGGTATAACTTCTATTCACAGCGAAACACCACAGCTTGCGATTCAAAGGTTGACGTCGCAGCCGATTCTTGTTGAACCGCAAGCTCTTACCGCTTTGCATGGTATAGTGGAGCTAAGAGCGAGTGGCGGTAAAAGGTATATAGCCACCGTTCTTGACCACGAGTTTTTGCCAAAAAAAGGGTCGGTTTTCAAAAAGGTGTACAGCTTTAATCGCACTTCGGTTAGCTCAATACGCCAAGAAGAGCTAGTAGACCTTCCCACAGCTAAACAGCTAATTGAACAAGGTATCTATACACGCCAAGAGCTACTTAGTGAAATCAGATGTCGAACTAACTTGCTAGAAACGTTATATGTTGAGGCACACGTGGACTCTGAGCTGCTTAGCCATGAGTTTGTTTCGAAAATTAGCTGGATTTATCAGCAAAAACCTGAGTTAAGACAAAAACCTGAAGAAATTATAAGGAGCATAAGACCTGTGTGCCCTTCTTGTGGCGCGCCGCTTAATCAAGGCGAATGCCCAACATGCTCTGTGATAAACAAGATAGAGGCGAACATTAAATGATCAGCAATAAATTGCTTGAGGAAGCCAACGCAGAACTTTCTCGCGCAAAAATCAAAAGGATTATCAGGAAAAGAGTTTGTTTTTCTCTTGCGATTTCGACAATAATCGGTTTCATTCTTTACAAAATGACACACATTTTCGTTTCAATTTCGATAATACCAGTAGGCGGTTTAATTGGATTCTTTTCTTTGATGTTTGAACTATTACTACAACGTAACAGGCGTGAAACGCTTGTTGAAAAAGAATTGCCCTTTGTGTCTACGGTTCTTGCGATGGGTGCGAACCACGTTCCTCCATTTTCGGTCTTAAAAAATCTAATTGAGTTGCACGCGTTTTCTCAAACTAAGAAAGAGTACTTTACAATTCTTAAAAAAGCGAAAACCGAACACGTGACGCTTTCGCGTGCAGCAGCGCTCATTTCGGAGATTCATCCATCTGCACGTTTTCAGGAATTTTTAAAAAGCATTTCCGCTTCAGAAAGAGGAGTCGGCGATCCTTACTATTCTCTTAGAGATTTGTCAAAAACTGAGCTTTCAACGCTTTCCCATAAAGTGGAACTTTCACAAGAAAAATTTGGCGTTGCGTCATCGCTTATTCTCGTGAGCTTTGCGATTGTTCCCCTGACAATGATGGTATTTTCGTTGATAACTGGAAATACCCAGTTGTTATACCTTACATCTCTACTGTCTTTACCAGCTGCCTTTGGTGCCAATTTGCTGATTGAACAAGCATATCCACTCGGACTTAAGCCAGAACCAAAGAAGCCTTCGCGCTTTCTTTTAACTATTCTAGCGCTTCTCTTGGTTTTGTGTTTCGTTGTGTTTTTTAGCTGGTTAAAGCTTCCGCTCCATCTCGCAATCGGCGTATCGCTTTTGTTGTGCTCCATTCCATTTTCACTGTTCTATTCCAAACATTCAAGTGAACACTCTCAATCGATAAAACTTATGCCATCAATTGCACGAGACTTGGCCGAAGAAGCGAAAAAAGGATATCCACCTTCTCAATCGATTGGAAGACTTACAAAAAAGTATCCCAAAAAAATTCTTATGAACCTCTACAACGTTGAGGATAAACCGTACCTTACTAAAGCTTATGTGGCGCTTCTTAAACAGGCAGAAAAGCTTGGTGCGCAACCAGAACAACTAGATATCGTCGCAGAGACGATGAATGTGATAACTAACGCGCATTCGACGTATAATTCAAAAGCAAATTTGTTTAGAATGATGGTTTACGGTAGCGTAGTTATCTTAACCACTTCGTCAGTAATCGTAATTCGAACGATAAGCGAGCTAGCCAGAAAAATGAGTGCGGGTTTGAGTTTATCGGCCATCGCTCTCTTACACCCCTCGCCCAGCCTTAAAGGCGTGGTTTACGTGGCGGTGGTGGTCAATTCTTATTTGCTTGGCATTCTTGCTGGAAAAGCGGTAAAGGGTTCACTTTTGTTCGGTTTTGTTGATGCAATAATCACAACACTACTCGCTCTGTTTTTACTGAATATAGGTGGATGGCTATAATGGACGATGCCTTCGATGCTCTTGTTGCGACTGCTTTGTTTGCCCTTTTTGCCTCAACTACAGTTAGTCTTGTGATGATTTCGCTAGGAGAGTATCAATCAAGCGTAATTATTTTGAAAGAAGAACAAGTGTACGCCAAACAAATTTTGAATCAGCTTGTGCTAAAACTCGGTAGTAGTGGGGCGCTATGGCTTGTTTTCGCAAACAGAAGTTATGATGTTCAACCTTTGAACTTCGTTTCTGGGACGCTTATCGCTCTGCCGCATTTTAATTTGACTCTTGAACCGAAAACCACCAATCCTGTAGCCTTTTCGACGAGTTTGGCTGACTATTTGGGTAACAAAACTCTTTGGAAAGCCAATTTTACAGTGAATTGGTTCATACAAAAAACGTCTACAGGTTGTGCTTACACCTTTGTTGTGCTTGATAACGGTTCACTACTTGATGTAGAGGTGTGTTACGCTGAATAGCAACGCGCAAGCAAGAACATTTGAGGCGCTGCTTGCGGCTGCAATATTAGCATTTTCGTTAAGCACACCTTTGTATGTTGAATATCAACCAACTCAGCATTCACAAAACGCGCAAGTGTTGCTTAATAACTTGGTATACAGCGGAACCTTGGCTCATTATATTCACCAACCCCAAAATCTTTCAAATTTGGTTAATCAGTATGTTCATGGGCATGCATGGGCTCTTTTGGTTTACCAATACGATAACGGTAAACTTATTCCGTTTTTCAAAATTGAGCGGGGTCAACTCAAAAGCGGCTCTTTTGCACAAGCGATATTTTACGTTTTGTTGCAAAACGGGACGGTGAAAGCATTTTATGCGTACTTCTCGTATTCGTAAAGCACAAGCGATCATTTTTATGGCACTCATAATTGTTTCGCTTATTTATACAACGGTGGCCTTTACATTAACACCCTATTTGGCACAGAGCGAAGCTACACAAGCGGAAGTTTATACAGAATCCCTACTTACTGCATTAGGCATCGCGTCCAAAAATCAGAATGTCACTCTCGCTATTAACACTTTTAACTCACTCATAAAAAACATGTTAGCTCTCAATTCTTCTTTAGTGAGTTTTCTCGAGCTACAAGGTAATCCCAACTTTGTATATTACGGCTATCAAAAAACACTCAAAATAGGCGCGTTAGTGTATGCATTAGCAAGTTATCCACCATATTTTGTTAACCTAAGTGTGCAACTTGTATCAGTAAACACCATGCAAAACGTATACTCGTACACGCTAGTGTACCACTATGTGGTAAACGATGAGCGCATCACGTTTACTCAGTGTTACGGCAATTCCAAGTTCTAAAGTACTTCTTCTAAAATGGTAAGATTCTTATTTTTCAAGTTCACAAAACGTGAATCTCACTATTGAGATTGCTTCAGGGTTGGTGATAAATTGCCTTCTAAAAGCTTAGAAGCTCTGCTTGTGCTTTCCGTGACACTAGCGCTATCTTTCGCCTTGCTTTCCCAAACAACTCTAAAAAACGATGCTTGTGGAGTAAATCCGCTTTCAGAAATCAATTTAGCGATTCAAACTGCGGTTAGCGCTCCCTTTTCTAATCAAAGTGTAAAGATACCAGTAAGCGGGTTAGTCGTTTTTAAAGGAAATTGGGTGGTTTTTTCAGGTTGTTACACTTCTTTTGCTAACTTAGTAGACCCTAATCACATAATCGCGTATTATAACTCTACTTCAATTGAATACAAAATTTATTTCGATAGTTTGTTTGCATCAACTCCAGCAACACTTAGTATTAGCTATGAAAAAAACGTTCACAAAATCGTTATCAAGTTGTTTTAGTCGGTTGCGACATTCTAGTTAAGCGCATAACGAATATTAATATGTGCAAAAAGTAGTTATCAGACACTAATGAATTCAACAACAGATCGATCCATCCAACATCCTTTTGAAAACTCATTAAGATGGTTAGAAGAGCAGATTAATCAAAAAGGTGTTCAAAAAACAAACTTAGATTCTCTTCTTTATGCTCTAAAGGCGCTTAAGTTAAATGGAAGGGACAATCCAGAAGTAGTAAGCGCTTTGTTCAGCGCTCTAAAGGAAGACCTCAATTTTAAATTAAAAGTGATGATCGATCTACCTCAAGCAGACCCAGAAGCTTATTTAAATTTAATAGAGTTCAGTCATGAATATGATACGAAACTCGAAAGCGAACTTTCGAATTCCGTTCTTGATGACGCAAAAAGACTTCAATTACCTGATGGGGCGATTTTGGGAAATCATTTGGCTTTTACGTATCTTCTGATACACGTAGCTCCAAACGAAAATACGACGAAACTTGCGCTTGAGTACACGAAAAAAGCTTTTGAAGAAAAGGTTTTGCCAGATTCTGCAAAAATAAAACCGAAAGACGTGTTACTCTATACCAAAATTTTTCTTGCTAAAGGCCTTCTGAAGCCCGAACACGCATCGACCATGTCTTTTGCCCTTTCTAAAAATCAAAAGGAGGATGGGAGCGTAGGTACTGTAGAAGACACGATTTATACATTTAGAACGCTTGCTGTACTGGACAGCGTTGGCTATTCGGATAACATAAAAAGAGCGATAGAGTTCATTAAAACAAAAATTGATCAAAAAGGCTCGATCGATAAAGATCTTAGGCTAACATCTCTTTTTCTCTTAGGTTGGGCTGAAGTTTCTCAAACTTTGTCACGCCTTAATCAGCTACTTGAGTCAACTGAAGTCATCACTTCTAAAGCTGCGTTTTCGGTAAAAGGCATAATCGAAGCCACGTTAAAGAAGGCACAAACTCAGATATTAATGATAAACGTCACTTCCAAAAATCTTCTTGAAATAGTTCTTGCGCAGTTAACTTCAAAGAACGCTCTATCCTTAATATACGTTCATTCTAAGACACTTAAGCCTGAGCTTATACAAAATGAGAGAATTAAGATAAAACAAATTGACATGCAAGTCGCCCCCATTGTTTTGATCGACAAAAAACCTTACTAATTCTTCCTCAAGATCAAGAGAGCGTATTTTCAGAAAACTGCGTAGTTTTGCTTATAAATGATCAGGAGCTTGCAAGAAAGCTCGCTATGCTATTTGATAAAGAATAAATCCAACTAAGACCAAATCTCCTCAAGCAAGCCGATTTTATGACTTGCAGAGAAACGGTTAAATATTTATTTACTATATAATTTTTACGAAATTGTCGACCGAAATTCACACTTATAAAACAGCATCAGAGCTTGTAAAGGAGTTAGACGACGAAATATCTAGAATCAAGTCGCTATTGGGCGATTATTTAAGAAGGCTTGATGAAGTAAGGGTAAAGCTCGAAAAAATGAAAAAAACTCAAGAAGCGCTGACCAAGCTAACAGGAGGTAAGGTGACTGGAATAAAAGCGTCACAAGACTCACAAGTTTTAGACCTTATGGGGCTACGCGTGGTTGTCAATGCCTCGCCAGAGGAAGAAGCTTCTACACTTGAAGAATCTATAAAAACGCTTCAAGACAAGCTAAATACTCTGCAGCGTGTAAGAAAGGCTTTGGAGCCTCTCTCTACATTAGAGGAAGCGGGCACTTCGATTACTGTTGTTAAGAACGACGGTATACCCACAAAAATTTTGCTGAAACTTTAGCTCTTTTTGAGCACGCGAATTTTCCATTGAGACTTCTCTTTATGTATTCCAATAGCGCCTTTTGTTGCCATTGCGCCCAAAACAAGTGCGACACGGTCCCGCCTTAGTCTGTCTGCGTTGTGTCTTGCAAGGTATGACAGCAATCTCTTAAAAGTGACCTCGCCGGATACCAAAAGATAACTATACACTACCCTTTCTATCCTTTCGTCAGGATTCTCGGCCACAGATATCAAAATGCAAATAGATATATAAACTTATTTGTGAAAGTATTTCATACTACTCAGAAAAGAGAAAAACAGTCTATACATATAACCGTGCAATCAAAGAAACTTAGGTGATGCCATAGAGATGCTCATAGTCGATGAGCATTAAACGCTATCAAAGCCAAAAAGCTAAGACGTTATTTCACGCCGTGTTGGTAACACGTTAGCAAGCGTATAATCCAAGCCGCGGGAGTTTATCCGGCACAATCACGTTATTTGTTTAGAGTCTTTAAAAGCAATTAGTTCATGAACGAAAGATATACCAGTAAAGATGAACGTTAGACTGGTCGAACTCATTAAAAGCTCACTATCAAACATAATGGATAACAAGAGCAAAAATATTGATAAAGCTGTGAGAATCACAATTCTTATTGGTTTATAGCGTGACAGTAAAAGAACAATGCAAGCTGAAAACATGGTTCCAAGAAATATGCTTATAACGTGAAATTCGTGGAAAATAAGAATTTTAACTAAGATTAAAGAAAGCGGGATCAGCAATACTGGTGACAGAACAAACCATATGCCAAAAAATTTTTTCCAGTAACCTTCGGTGACAAGATCTAAGATGCGTAATGTAACGAGCCACTCACAAAACAATAGAGAAAAAACCAAATACGGAGAACCTTTTAAAGCCATTCCAATAAACGCAAGCAAATAAGACATGTAAGACACGCAAACAGTCATGCTTGTTATTAATAAATGGTATGTTCGCATAATCGAATATAATCGCTTTACACGCTATTTATGCTTTATTGCACCGCTTTGAGATTACGAACAAATGGGCTCTGTAAAAATGTTATTCAGACGGTGAAAACTCGATCTAGTCTGGAGCAAATGGTTATTAAACGTGAATATGATCGAAGTTTTAATTCGCAAGCGTTAATAGTATAACGTCCAAAAACCAAACTAATTATGGCTAATACAGCGTGGCTTCTGAGGTACTACTCTTCTCTGGCGTTTGTGAAAATACTAGATTCCGACCAAGGAGGAGCTTTTTCGATCGGCGCTAAATTTGTGTCGCACGTCGCTCCAAGCGTGCTATTCACAAAAGTCGAGCAAGGTGAAATTAATATCACAAATAGTAACCGCTAGTAGTTTGATTAGGAGGCTAGAGAAAAGTGTACTAATTACCTATTAGAATTGTAATCGGGTCGAAATATAATATGTGTCCCAGTCTAAATTCAATAGATATGACCCATTAACCGTAGGTCCACGCTTATTCAAAAAGTTATTCGAGTATTCCGAAGCCGCGGTCATACGTCATTTATTAGAACTTAAACACCCTTTATCATGTTTAAACTCCGCAATTAACCTGTGATAACCATTGCTCTATTTTGTGTTCGGACTAATTTTTCAACCAATGCACTATGAAGCCTGCTTACACTCTTGAAATTAGAAACCTTCATATAAAATTTGCTTGCTATACAAGGACGACAAACCTCGCCACTTAGTGGTAAAAAAGTTTTTAAACACATACTTATAATTTGCGCCCCTCTTCTTTGGTCAACCTCTTGGAGATGAGAAACAGGGGCAGGCTTCTTCAACAATGCCAAAGGAAGGTGTGCACGAAGTAGCGTTCAAGAAAAATAGGATTAACGTAGTTAGATCTCTGCATAATGGTTTCTAGTATAGAAAACTAAAGAAAAAACTTGCGGATAAATCTGCAAGACTCTTCAATGAGATCGTTTACCAGAGAAGACAGCAATACTTCCGTGATGGCAAACTGGCTTTCAGAGTCACGCGAAACAAGTATTATAAGAGGCGCAAGGAGAAAATCGGAGTTAACACTCAAGCGGTAATGCGAAAAGAACAATGGAGCTTTGGAAGACTGAATCCTCCGCTGTCCTTTCTGCGGGTTTACTCTCGACCGCGATTTGAACGCGCGTTTCTCCTAAAAAGGGTAGGGTGAGAGTCGCCCTGTGTGTCCGAGAGGCTCCACCCAATACTTTACGGTTGTTGAAGAGATGGGGTAATAAGGTAGGAAGCTCCACTCTTCAGGACGGCGTGGCTCACAGAAACTTTGGTTTTTGGATTGGTGATTTTTCTATAACACGCTTCTATCCGTTTATGCTTCTATTAGCGGGAGTATCGATCTATACGTGTAATCGTTAGTTCCATATGTAAAGAAAAGGGGTACCATATATCTGAAGATTTTCATTAGGATTATTACGAGTTGTTTTTGGCTTACCCTAACGACATCTCGTACCTTAAAACATCAATACACAATGATACTTTATAGGATTGTGTCTGAATAAGAGTTTTCCACATTCAGATTTTACACTCACTAATGCTCTATCCAGACACGTCTTTTCCCAAAGCGAACAAAACTCTTAAGGAAACAACATATGCAAAGTGTCAAAAATTGTTTAAAACGAAAAACTCTTTTAAACTTGGCTGTCTAAAGATTTCAAGTTAAGTCTTAATTCAGATACGGCAACCCCGACTTCTTTCATAAACTCTCCATATTCATCTTCTGTAAGATCAGCACTTAGGACTCCTAAAAGATACGTGGCCACGGTGAATAGGTCATCTGCATCTGCATTCATATTTTCTAAAACTTTACTCACCGAAAGCAACAATGTTGTAGTTTTGTCTTCAGAAGGTTCTTTACTCATTGCAAAAGAAATTTACTTTGTACTCTATAATAAGCTCTTGGTTTTATAGTTTAAGCTCTCTTACGATATCAATCTGCTTTGGTATCTTTTCTGGCGCAAGTTTAGTTTTACAATAGTTTAAAATGTCTTGAACGCTCACTTTTTCACCAGGTTTAATGACTACACTTGCCTTTAGTTGCTTTTCTCCTTTTTTATCCTGCGAAATGGTGACCGAGCTCTCCTTAACAGCTGGATGGGCATTAAGCACTCTTTCTATTTCGCGCGTCCAAATTCTTTTTCCATTTATGACGATTGATTCTTCAAGACTCCCCAAAAGATAAAAGTAACCGTCTTGGTCAAAGTACACACCTATTGTTGTTATGAGTCGTCCTTCGTTGTCGAATGGTTGAGTTGCTTGTTGACCAAAGTAACCCGCCATAACTTGAGGACCTTTAATCGCCAAAATTCCTTCTTTATTGACCTCAAGCGGCCTAAGAGTGTCTTGGTCTAGAACAGTAACTTCTGTGTCAGGTAAGGGCAAACCTATCGAACCCGTTTTTTGGGCGTTCGGTGAATTTGCGTGAGTGAAAGCGCACGCTTCAATCAAGCCGTAACACTCTATTATTTTAACTGAACCTCCTGAATTTTTCAGCATATTTTCGAAACTTGCTTTGATAGCTGGAGGAATTTCACCAGTTATACACACACAACTCTTTAAACTACTAAGGTTTCGCTTCTTTGCTTCCTCGCAAGACGCAAGTGAATCGAGCATTCTTGGGGTCGCGGGTAAAAAGCTCACAGAATCCTTTTCAATTGTTTTTACCGCTTCGTCTGCTATGAATAGTGGAAGAACGCTTAACGCGGCGCCTGAAACTAAGGACGATAGCAGAGTAGAAACCAACCCTCTTGTACTTGTGAAAGGAATTGCGGCTAAGATCACTTCGGCTTGTGTTAAAGCGAACCAGTGTGAAAATTGCATTGCGTTGCTAATAAGGTTTTTGTGTGTGAGTATCACGCCCTTATTGTCTGATTTGTACTGAATTAGTGCGATATCCGACACGGTTGACTCTACACTTTTTTCATCGTTTGGCGCCTCAAATACGAGCTTTGACCAGCCTAATGTTTCTCTTTTTTTGGATTTTATTTTAAAAGTCGAACCGCTCAACGCTTGTTGGATCGGGGGCAACACTTCAAACAAGTTTGTCGTTATAACATGCGCAACGCTCGCTTTACCCAGTTTTGAAATAGCCGACTCAAACGCTGAGTACAAGTCTCTTTCTTCTACCAAATCACCACAAAGGATGGCAGCGTACGGTTGTACCTCTTTGATTGCTTTTTCAAACGTTTCAGCACCGCTCAAAAAATCCATGCAAACTGGAATGCCTCCGGCTTTCAAGATTCCAAAGAATGAAATCGCAAATTGAGGAGAATTAGGCATGGAAAGAAGAACACGATCTCCTTTCTTGAGCCTAAGTTCGTTGAGTGAAACAGCAAAAACTTGTAGATAGTCTATCTAAATCCAACCAGTCTAACTATAAGTCCCAAGAAGCTAAAAGCTTTAGTTTGGGATTCTGAGAAACTTTG